>FWPV01000916.1_pt1 | contig 87623 bp, 82 predicted proteins | sample 2228371 | NCBI WGS metagenome assembly FWPV01 (sample SAMEA103939776, study PRJEB20133) | metagenome
GGCCCGGCGAGCAATGCCCGGCCGAACGCCGCCCCCTGCCGTCCCGGCTCCGGTCCCCGCGCCCTCGACGGCTCCGGCGCCCGCCGAGCTTCATGCCGCCCTGCCTCCCGGGACGCCCCCCGAGCCTCCCGTCCCCCGCGCCCGGCCGCGCATTGCCCTCATCATCGACGACATCGGGCACGACCGCCCGCTCGCCGAAAAGCTGATCGCGCTCGACGCCCCGCTCAGCTTCGCCGTGCTTCCCTACAGTCCGCACCGGAAAGCGCTTGCGCGGCTGGCCGAGGAGCGGGGCCGCGAGGTTTTGCTGCACCTGCCCATGGAGCCGCGCGAGTACCCCGCCGTCGACCCGGGGCCGGGCGCCCTGCTCGCCGCGATGACGCCCGACGAGCTGCTGGAGGAGCTCGAGCGAAACCTTCAGGCCGTGCCCTTCGTCCGCGGCGTGAACAACCACATGGGCTCGCGCCTCACCGCCGACGCCGACCGGATGAACCAGGTCTTCTCCGTCCTCAAGCGACGCGGGCTCTTCTTCGTCGACAGCCGCACGAGCGAGGAGAGCGTCTGCCGTTCCGCGGCGCGCCTCTTCCAGGTGCCCTTCGCCCAGCGCGACGTCTTCCTCGACCACCGGCCCGAGGCCGTGTTCATCCGCCGGCAACTGGCCGCCCTCGCGCGGCTGGCCCGCAGCCGGGGCGAGGCGATCGGCATCGCCCACCCGCACCCGGTGACCTACGCCGTGCTGCGCGAGGAGATCCCGCGGCTCCGGGAAGAGTTCGAACTCGTGCCCGCCTCGCGGCTCGTGCGGCTCATCGAGTGAGGGGGGAGGGCGGGGTCGGCGACGGGCGGAGCGTGGCCTGAAGCGAGGCGGGGTAGAGGAGGTGGAACCCGTAGCGGGCGAAGTCGACGCGATCGCCGTCGTTCACGGCGACCGGGGTGCGGCCGAGACGCCGGCCGTTCACCCAGGTGCCGTTGGTCGAGCCCAGGTCCTCGAGGAACACGGCCTCGCGGCGCACCTCGATGCGCGCGTGCTCCTTGGAGACGGCCGGGTCGGGCAGAATGAGGTCGCAGCCCGCGATGCGGCCGATCGTGAAGACCTCCCCGCGGGCGGCCGCGTGCGCCCCCTTGACCAGGGGGTAGAGGGCCGTGCGCAAGCTCTCCGAGACGATCGCCCCCGCCGCGGCGTCTTCGGCCGGTCGGAAAAGCACCGTGCGGTTCAGGGCGGGCGGGCCGCCGCGCCCCGGATCGCCGAGGGTGCCCTCGAGGATCCCCGAGCCGGCGAGCACCGGGCGACGGAGGAAGGCCTCGAACTCCGCCGTCGAAAGCCGGCCGGCCAGCTCCCGCAGCAGATCGAGCGGAATTCGCCCCGCGGGGTTGATGAGCCGGGCGATCCCCCCGGCGGGGTCCGGCCCCGCGGGTTGCGCCGCGGGCTTCTGCACCGCTCTGCGGAAAAACATGCGTCTGTTCCCCTCCCGGGGCGCGGGGCGTCTCCCCCGGTTTCCCCGCGCGAACGGATCCGCCACCCCGCGGGTTGGTTTGACCCCGGCGGGGGATCCGTCGTACGTAACGGGATGCGCCTTCCCCAGATCTTCTATCGCCCGTTCGCCGCCGAGCCTTGAGGGCGAGCGGATTCTTCCCGGGCGGGCGCGGACAGCGAGGCCATGTTGCGGGTCGCATTGACGGTTCTGGTGATCCTCGTTCACCTGCTCGCCGCCTTCGGCGAGGACCTCTGGCTCGTCCTTCGCCCTTGGCAGCCGGGGGAGTGGGCGCCGGTCACCCTGCGGGCCGACCGCGACGAAGCCGCCGCCGAGGGCCCGAGGCTGAGGGCGGGCGACGTTCTCGTGGGCGCGCGCCGGCCGCTCGCCGAGGAGGATCTGCGGCGGGTTCGGCGCTATGAGGCGCTGCGGGCCGACGCCTTCCCGCGCGAGATCCCCGCCGTCGTGCTGGTCGGCCTCTGGGCGGTCGTCTTTCTCTTCCTCGCCCTGTCCGCCCTGAAGGAGGCGGGACTGCGCCTCCGGGTCTCCCCGACGCTCTTGCTCGCGCTGCTCCTGCTGCAGGCCCTGATCTTCGAGGGGATCCTCGCCTTCACGACGCTTCCGCCCGCGGCGCTGCCGGTCGCCCTGCTTCCCTTTCTGGCCGTCGGCCTGCGTCAGGGGCGGCCGGCCGCGCTCGCCGCGCTTCTGGCGGGCGTCCTGCTCGCGACACCGCTCGTCGGCCGATCGCTCGAGACCGTCGGCGGCATTCTCCTCGCCGGCACCGCCGCGGTGATGTTCGCCCCGCGGGAGTTCCGCTGGCGATCGGTTCTGCCCGCTTCCCTCGGCGTGGGCCTCCTGCACGCCGCCTTCCTCGCCCTGTCGGGGGCGGACGGCAACGGGATCGCGGCCGGGGCCTCGCCCGGGGAGGCCTTGCGCCGGCTGGCCGACTCGGCCGCGGCCGGCGGCAGCGGCTGGGCCTTGCTCGCCGGGCCGGGAGCGGCGCTCCTCGCGCTGCTTTTGCTTCCCGGCCTCCGGACCCTGACCGCCGTGGGGTCGTTTCTCAGCCTGCGGCGCTTCGCCGACCTCGATCACCCGCTGCTCAAGAAACTCTTCGCCGAGGCCCCCGGCACCTACCAGCATTCCTTGAACGTCGCCTACCTCGCCCAGGCCGCGGGCGAAGCCGTGGGGGCCGACGCGGTGCTCCTGCGCGTCGGCGCCTACTTCCACGACATCGGCAAGCTGGACCGCCCCGAGGCGTTCGTGGAAAACCAGCGCAACGGACTCAACCCCCACGACCACCTCGACCCGCGGGAGAGTTGCGCCATCCTCTTCGATCACGTGGCGCGCAGCCGGACCGTCTGCCGGGCGGCGGGCCTCCCCAAGCCGGTCCGGGATCTGGTCGCGCAACACCACGGCACCCAGCTCGTCGAGTACTTCTACCAGAAGGCCCTCAGCCGGACCCCGCCGAACGCCCTGAAGGCGGACGAGTTCCGCTACCCCGGCCCGAAACCGCGGAGCCTGGAGGCGGCCATCCTGATGATCGCCGACGCGGTGGAGGCGGCCTCGCGCACCCTCGAGCGCCCCGGCCGCGAGGCCTTCGAGGAGCTCGTGCGCCGCATCGTCCTGGGCCGCATCGCCGACGGCCAGTTCAGCGAGTGCCTCCTCGACACCCGGGAAATCGACGCCCTGATGCGGGCCCTGGTCGAAGCCCTGGAAGCGGCCTTTCACGGCCGAATCGCCTACCCCTGGCAGGGGGCCGCGGCCGGACGCCGAGGCGCCTGAGGGGGGCTCGCTTGCACACGGCCTGCCGCTGTGATAGACAGACGCTCCTTTTCGAAGACCGGAGGAAAGGACCCCCTCAATGGCCCTGGTCTGGCTCGACGGCAACGAAGCAATCGCCCGCGGCGCGGTCGCCGCAGGGTGCCGGTTCTTCGCGGGCTACCCGATCACCCCGGCGACCAGCATCTTGAACCACATGCTCGCCCTGTTGCCCCCGCGGGGCGGAATTTGCCTGCAGGGCGAGGACGAGATCGCCTCGATCGGTTTCTGCATCGGCGCCTCCATGGCCGGCCTGCGGGCCATGACGGCGACCTCGGGGCCGGGCATCAGCCTCTACAGCGAGCAGATCTCCTTCGCCGTGGGCAGCGAGATCCCCCTCGTCATCGTGGACGTCCAGCGGTTGGGCCCCTCGACCGGCTCGGCGACCCGCGGGGCCGACGGCGACGTCCAGTTTCTCCAATGGGGCAACAGCGGCGGCCTGCCCGTCGTCGTCTACGCGCCGGTCGACGCCGCGGATTGCTTCCGGCTCGTCCAGGTCGCCTTCCGCACCGCCGACGTCCTGAGGACCCCGGTCTTCATCGCCTCCAACAAGGAAATCGCGCTCACCCGCGAAAGCCTGGAGGAGGAGCGACTCCCCCTTCTGCCCCCGGGCGAACGCCCCGCCCCCGACGCCTCCCGGCCCTACCTGCCCTTCGAGACGGCGCCGGGCGGACGGGTTCCGCCGTTCCTGCCGATCGGCGGCGAGACCCTGGTGCGGCAAACCTCCTCCACCCACGGCGCCGACGGCTACATCACGACCGACCCGGCGGAGATCACGCGCATGCTCCGACGCATGCAGGCGAAGATCGAGGAGGCCGCCGAGGATCTGGCGATCGTCGATCACCGGCCGGCGGCGGGGGCCGACACGTTGCTCGTCACCTACGGCGTGACCTCGCGCGCCGCCTTTGCCGCGAGCCGGGAGCTCGCCCGTCGGGGCCAGCCCGTGTCCCACCTCGTGCTCAAGACCCTCTGGCCCGTTCCCGCGGCCGCCATCCGCCGTGCCGCCGAGGGGGCGCGGCGCATCCTCGTCGTCGAGATGAACCTCGGCCAGATCGTGCGCGAGATCGAGCGCGTCCTGCCCGGCCGCACGGTCGGCTTTCTCGGGCAGATGGACGGCCGCCTGATCGCGCCGGAGACGATCCTCGAGGCGGTGCTCCATGGATAGCCTGTTGAACGCGGCCCGGCCGCCGGTGTTCTGCCCGGGCTGTTCCCACGAGCGGATCACCCGGAGCCTGGACCGGGCCTTCGCCCGGATGGGCCTGCGCGGCGAGCAGATCGCGATCGTGAGCGACATCGGCTGCTCGGGCCTCTTCGACACCTTCTTCCACACCCACGCGCTCCACGGCCTGCACGGCCGCGCCCTCACCTACGCCGCCGGCATCAAGCTCGCGCGGCCGGAGACGACGGTCGTGGTCACGATGGGCGACGGCGGGCAGGGCATCGGCGGGGCCCATCTTCTCGCCGCCTGCCGGCGCAACCTCGACCTCACGCTGCTCGTGCTGAACAATTTCAACTTCGGGATGACGGGGGGGCAGTATTCGGCCACCACCCCGCCCGAGGCCGAGGTGGGCTCGGCGTTCCTCAACCGGCTGGAGCGGCCGCTCGACCTCTGCACGGTGGCCCGCGCGGCGGGGGCGCCCTACGTCGTGCGTTGCTCGGCCTATCGCGAGGACATCGACCAGGTCATCGAGCGGGCGATCGCCTACCGGGGGTTTTCGGTGGTGGACATCTGGGGCATCTGCCCCGGCCGCTTTTCGCGCCGAAACCGCCTGACCGTGCAGGAGATCGACCGCCTGCTCGCCCGGCTGCCCGCCTGCGAGGGGCCGGTGCCCGAAAACGAACGCCGCGAGTTCGGCGAGCACTACCGCGAACTCGCCGCCCGGCAGAAGGCCCCGGCGGAGCCTCTCGCCGTGCCCCGGCGCACCCCCCCTCCCGGCGCGCACCGGGAGGAGGTCTTCCTCTTGGGAAGCGCCGGCCAGCGCATCCTCACGGCGGGCGAGATCCTTTGCCTGGCCGGGATGTCCGCCGGCCTGTACGTCACCCAGAAGAACGACTACGACATCACGGTGCTGCGGGGCCCCTCGATCAGCGAGATGATCCTCTCGCCGGAGCCGATCGACTATACCGGCATCGGCCGCCCGACCGTCGTCGTCGCCCTCGGGCCCGAGGGCGTCGCCCGCCGCAAGGCGCTCTGGCCCGGGCTGGACGAGGGATGCCTGGTGCTGCAGGCCGAGGGGGTCGACGTCCCGCAGACCCGCGCCCGCCGGGTGACGCTGGCGCTGAAGACGCAGGGGTTCGCCCGCGCCGACTGGGCGCTCGCCGCCTTGGGCGCGCTCGCCAAGTCGGGGCGGGTGATCGGCGAGGAGATGCTCGGAGCCGCGCTCGAGGCGCGCCTTGCGGGCGCGGCGCTGGAAGCGGCCCGGAACGTGGTCGATCGCGTGGCCGCCGCCGGCTGAGGGCGGCCGCCGGGGAAGCGCCCGCCTATTCGAGGGTCATCAGGAGCTGCCGTGTGGAGACGGTGTCTCCTTTTTGCACGGCGATCTCCTTCACGCGGCCCGCGGCGGGGGCGGGAATCGCGTTTTCCATCTTCATGGCCTCGAGCACCAGCACCTCCTGCTCTTCTTCCACCGCATCCCCCACCTTGACCAGGATGTCGATCACCTTGCCGGGCATCGGGGCCACGATCTGCGTGCTCATCGGGCGGCTTCCTCCGTCGACGGATTGGCGTGAATCCCGCGGCTCCCCGGCCGAGGGCCCCGCGGGCGGAACCCTCTGCTACTGAAAGGATCCCGCGATGTCAAGCCCGGCGCCCCCGGCCGGAGGCCGCCTTGACGCCGCTTGCCGCTTTGGTTAAAGAACCCGGAGCCTCGAGCCGGCCGGGCTTCGCGGCCACGGCCTGCCGCACACGGCCACCCCGCCCACGGAAGGAGCGAGCCCATGCGACCGTACTTCGAGAAAATGAAGGAATTCGGCAGCCCCCTCAAGCCCGGTTTCGTCAAGAGCCGCGAAAAGAACGTGCAGCAGATCCGGGAGGTCGAGGAGGAAATCGACCGCGCCGTGGAACGCGTGAAGACCGTGGGCATCCCCGCCGAGGAGATCAACAAGCGCGGCCAGTGGACCGTGTGGCAGCGGCTGGAGTATCTGGTCGACCCCGGCACCTGGACCCCGCTCAACACCCTGTACAACCCGTGCCACAACGTCGAGGGGACCAACAACGTCATCCACGGCCTGGGCAAGATCTCGGGCAAATGGGCGGTGGTCATCGGCTTCGACAACAAGGTCCTCGCCGGGGCTTGGCTGCCGGGGCAGGCCGAGGAAGTCTTCCGCGCCACCAACCTCTCCAAGCGGCTGAACATCCCGCTGGTCTGGCTGGTCAATTGCAGCGGGGTGAAGCTGCCGGAGCAGGAAAAGTTCTACGCCGACCGCCGCGGCTCGGGCACGACCTTCTTCCGCCACGCCGAACTCGAAATCGCCGGCGTCCCGATCCTCGCCGGCATCTACGGCACCAACCCCGCGGGCGGGGGCTACCAGGGCATCAGCCCGACCATCCTCTTCGCCCACAAGGACGCCAACATCGCCGTGGGCGGCGGGGGCATCCTGAGCGGCATGTCGCCCAAGGGCTACTTTGACCTCGAAGGCGCCGAGCAACTGATCGAAGCCGCGCGGCAGTACAAGGCCGAACCCCCGGGGTCGGTGAAGATCCACTACCACGAAACGGGATTCTTCCGGTACGTCTACGACACCGAGCAGGGGGTCCTCGACGGGATCAAGGACTACATGAAGGACATGCCGGCCTACCACCCGAAGTTCTTCCGCGTGGCCGAGCCCAAGGATCCCCGCTTCCCCTCCCAGGACCTCTACTACTTGCTGCCGTTCAACCAGAAGCAGATGTATGATTTCGACGAGATCCTCGCCCGGCTCGTCGACGGCAGCGAGCACATGGAATACCGCCCCGGCTACGGGCCGGAGGTCTACACCGGGCTGGTCAAAATCGACGGCTTCCTGATCGGCGTCATCGGCAACCGCCAGGGGTTCTTGGGCGAGCACTACCCCGAGTACGCCCCCTATCCCGGGATCGGCGGCAAGCTCTACCGGCAGGGCCTGATCAAGATGAACGAGTTCGTCGTACACTGCGGCCGCGACCGCGTGCCCATCGTCTGGTTCCAGGACACGACCGGCATCGACGTGGGCGACCTCGCGGAAAAGGCCGAGCTCCTCGGCCTGGGCCAGGCCCTGATCTATTCCATCCAGCAGACCGACATCCCGATGATGCTCGTCGTGCTGCGCAAGGGCACCGCCGCCGCGCACTACATCATGGGCGGGCCGACCGCGAACCGCCACAACGCCTTCACGCTCGGCACGGCGACCACGGAAATCTACGTCATGCACGGCGAGACGGCAGCCGCGGCGAGCTACTCGCGCCGCCTGCTGAAAGAAAAGCAAAGCGGACGGCCCCTCGAGCCGATCATCGAGGAGATGAACCGCCTGGTGCGCTCCTACTACGACAACTCGCGGCCGCTCTACTGCGCGCAGCACGGGCTCGTGGACGAGATCGCCCGCTTGAGCTCCGTCCGCCACTACCTGCAGGCGTTCGCCGGCGCCGCCTACCAGAACCCGCGCTCGATCTGCCCGCACCACCAGATGATGCTGCCGCGCATCATCAAGGGATGAGGCGCCCCCGGGGGGGGGAGGGGAACGCCCCCTCCGCCCCCCGTCCCCGCCGCCCGACCGATGCCCTCGCCCGGTCCCGCCCGCCGCGTTTTCCGAGCCGCCGTCGCGGCGGCGTTCGCCTGCGCCTTGGGGCTGGCCGCGTCCGCCCCGGCCCGCTCCGCCGCGCCGTCCGGGGATCTCCCCGCCCCCCGGGTGCGGCTCACGCCCGAGGAGCCGCGCGTGGGGGAGGTGGCCGTGGTCGAAGTCGACTGCCGCCCCCGCGGCGGCCTCTGCCCGGAGGGGTTGCGCCTCCGGTGGTCGGGTCAGGAGATCGCCCTGTTTCCCCATCCCGGGCGGGGACCCGCGTTCCGCATCGGGCTGCTCGCCGTTCCGCTGACGGCGAACGCCGCAGCCACCGCCCTCGAGGCGCTCTGGTCCGAGGCGGGGCGCCCGGTTTCGCGGCCGGTGGCCTTCCGCATCCGCGCCGGGCTCTTCGCCGAGGAGGCCCTGCGCGTCGACCCGCGTCATGTGCACCCCTCCCCCCGGGATCGGGAACGCATCCGGCGCGAGCGCGAGGAGCTCGAACGCATCTACGCCACGGGAGCGCCCTTGCCCCTCTGGCGGGGGCGGTTTCTCGTCCCCGTCCCCGGCGAGGTGAGCGGCGCGTTCGGGACCCGCCGCGTGTTCAACGGCGAGCTGATCAGCCGTCACACGGGGGTCGATTTCCGCGCCGCCGCCGGCGAACCCGTGGTCGCCGCCGGCTCCGGCGTGGTGCGCCTGGCCAAGGAACTCTTCTATTCCGGAAACGCCGTCGTCCTCGACCACGGGGCCGGGGTGTTCACGTCCTACTCCCACCTGAGCCGGATCGAGGTCGGGGTCGGGCAGCGGGTCGATCGCGGCGCAGGGATCGGCCGCGTCGGCGCCACGGGGCGGGCGACCGGGCCCCACCTGCACTGGGGGGGGAAGGTGAACGGGGTTGCGGTCGACCCGCTCGCCCTGGTCGCGGCCATGGCGCTTCTGGCGCCCGAGTGACCCCCGCCGCCGCGGCAGCGCTTGACGGCGAAGATCGGGTGGCGTATAAGGGCCGCCTTGCCGCCACGGCAACAAACCGAATCGAAGGCCGTACCGGGGCCGTTTCGCATCAACCGACGGATGCCTGCCTCACCGACCCTACTTTACCCCGCGGATCCGCAAAGCTCCCGCCTGCACCCCCTGCGCCAGGCGGTCACGCTCGCCGGCTTGCTCGCCGCCCAGGACGATTACCACCGCGGCCACGGCCGCCGCGTCGCCCTGTACGCCGAGCGCCTGGGCCGCCGGCTCGCCCTGGCCGCGGAGGAAATCGAGATGCTGCGCCTGGGGGGGCTGCTCCACGACATCGGCAAGATCGGCTTCAGCCGCGAGCTGCTGTGCAACCGCCGGCGTCGCCTCAGCCCCGCGATGCGCGCGGAGATCCGCCGGCACCCGTGGCTGGGGGGCGAGCTGTTGCGGGCGATCCGCGTCGCCGACCCCGTGGTCGACGGCGTGCGCTTCCACCACGAACGCCGCGACGGCTCCGGGTACCCCTACGGCCTGCGCGATTCCCAGATCCCGCAGGCCGCCGCCGTGATCGGCCTGGCCGACTGCTTCGACGCCCTGACCACCGACCGCTCCTACCAGCGGGGCCGCAGCGTCGAGGAAGCCCTCGCCCTGCTCGCCCAGCTGGCCGGCCGGGCCTTCGACCGCCGGCTGATCGAGGCCTTCACGCAAGAGATCCGCGAGCACGGCCCCGCCGCGGGCTGAGCCGGGTGTTCCCCTCCCTTCGTCGTCCGTTCACCCCGGGATCGCCGCCCGAGGATCGGGCTCCACCTCCGTGCGGGTCGGGCCGTGGGCCGGCCGCACCAGCCGCAGCCGGTGCGTGATGCAACGCGGAAGCTCGCTTTCCCTGTGGGAGACGTAGATCACCGTGGTCCGTCCCGCGGCGAAGCGATCGACCGCCTCCAGAAACCGCCGGCGGTGGAAGGGATCCAGCCCCTGGCAGGGCTCGTCGAGAATGAGGATCCGGGGCGGCTTGACCAGGGCCCGGGCGAGGAGCACCCGGCGCTGCTCCCCGGCGGAGAGCTGCAGGAAGGGGCGCTCGGCGAGCTCGAGCGCGTCCAGATCCGCGAGGAGGCGCCAGGCCGCGGCGCATGCCTCCTCCGGGACCCGGCGATAGAGCCCGATCGCGTCGAAGTACCCCGAGAGGACGACCTCCCGCGCCGTGGCCGCGGCGCCGTAGGCGAGATGCAGCTCGGCCGAAACCCAGCCGATGTCGCGGCGGTGCTCCCGCAAGGTGCGGCGGCCGCCGAACCGGGCGCCGAGCACCTCGATACGGTTCGCGTGCGCCTGGGGGTGCTCGCCCGTCAGCAGGCGCAAAAGCGTCGACTTCCCCGACCCGTTCGGCCCCACGACCGCCCAGTGTTCGCCCGCGCGCACGGTCCAGGAGAGGTCCTCGAAGACCGTCGCCCCGCGATGCACCACCCGCACCCCCCGGAAGGCGATTTGCACCGCTCCGGGCCGCCGGCCGCCGCTTGCGGCAGGCAAGCCCCTCGCGGGCCGCACGGACGGCGGCGAAAGCATCTCCTCGATCCGCGCCCACGCCTCCCGGTCCGCCCGCCCCTGGAACACGACGCGCCCCTCCCGCACGGCGAGCAGGTGGGTGATGCCCGCAGGAAGTTCCTCCGGCCGGTGGGTCACCCAGACGAGGGCGCACCTCCGCGGCAGGCGCTCGTCGAGGTAGGCGGCAAGGGCGGCGCGGGCCTCGGCATCCAGCCCCTCGCACGGCTCATCGAGGATCAGCAGGCGCGGCGCGGCGGCGAGCGCCCGGGCGATCTGCAGGCGCCTGAGCTCCCCCGTCGAGAGTTCCGCTAGACGCCGCCCGCGCAGCCGATCGATGCCCGGGAAGCTTCCCCACGCGGCCTCCCCGGCTCCGCCCCCCGCCGGCGGCAGCACGTCGTCCACGCGCAGGCCGGGGTCGGGGTCGCCGGCGAACGCGCGCGCCCGGGCGTGCGCCTCCGCCCGGAGAAGGAGCCCCCGGCCGCGCTCGAAGGAAACCAGCGCGGCCTGGCTTCGCAGGCGCACGGGATCGGCCGGCCGGAGGCGGCCGCGGACCACGGGGACTTCGCCCGTGAGGGCGCGCACGAGGGTCGTCTTGCCCGCACCGTTCGGCCCGAGAACGGCCCAACGCTCGCCGGGGCGGATCGTCCAGCTCGTCCCGGCCAGAATCCACCGCTCCCGGAGGCGAAGGGTAACCGCCTCCAGGCGGACCAGGGGCGCCGGGGCGCCGGGCTCGTCGCCGGCGGCGGGCTCGGCCAGGGGCTCCGTCCACGGCATGGCGGGAGGATGTAGCGGGGGGCGGGCGCTCCTGTCAACCGCCGCGGGGACCGCTCCTCCCCCCGCCCGCCCAAAAAACGCTTGACAGGCCCGCCGCCGACTTTGTATGACAATCTTACGATCTAATCTTCATAAAAAAGGAGACGCCGTGGCGCGGGTCGTCCGCAAGAAAGTTTCCGATTCGGTCCTCGAGGAACTCGTGCGGATGTTTCATGCGGGGGAGCTCAAGGAGGGCGACAAGCTGCCCAACCAGAACGCGCTGGCCGCCCAGCTCGGCGTCTCCCGGGCCTCGCTGCGCGAGTCGCTGCACACGCTCGCCATCGCCGGCGTCCTCGAGCAGCGCCCCGGCTTCGGCACCGTGGTCCGCGGCCCGCTGCCGCAGGACCTCGCCGAAATCTTCAACCTGCCCCTGATCTCGGACCCCAAGGAAACCATCGAGCTCGTCCAGGCCCGCCGTTACATCGAGGTCGCCAACGTCGAGCTCGCCGTCGAGCACGCCACCGAGGGGCAGCTCGCCGAAATGGGCCGGCTCTACCGCGAAATGGCGGCGGCGGCCCGCCGCGGGGACCAGCAGGCCTACGTGCGCGCGGACGCCGCCTTTCACCGCCTGCTGGCGCAGGCCACCGGCAACCGCTTCATGGAGCATCTGTTTCTCACGCTCCGCCGGGTCATGGAACAGTTCATCCACGAATCCTTCCGCGTGCTCCCCCGGATGCTCGTCCGGTCCCTCGAGGACCACCGGCGGATCTACGAGGCCCTCAGACGCCGGGACCGCCGCCGGGCGGTGGCCGCCATGGCCGCCCACATGAACCACATCCGCACCGCCATGAAGAACCTCTACGAGATCACCCGTGCCGAGCCGGACGCCGCCTCCGCGCGGCGCACGGCGAACGGCTGACCCCGGAGACCCCGATGCTGATCGATCCCGAACGCTGCGTTTGCTGCGGAGAGTGCGTCGCCCTCTGCCCCATGAACGCGATCCGCCTGGTCCCCAAAGACGCCGCCTCCGGCCGCGACGCCCATGCCGCGATCGACCGCGACGAGTGCGTCGAGTGCGGGGTCTGCTTCCGTTCGGGGGTCTGCCCCGAGGCGGCCATCCGGGAAGAGTCCCTCCCCTGGCCGCGGATCCTGCGCAAGGCCTTCTCGGACCCGGTGTTCACGCACCCCGGGACGGACATCCCCGGCCGCGGCACCGAGGAAATGAAAACCAACGACGTCACCGGCCGCTTCCGCGCGGGCATGATCGGCATCGGCCTCGAGTTCGGCCGGCCCGGCGTCGGAACCCGGCTCCGCGAGGCCGAGGCCGCCATCCGCCGCCTGCTGCCCCTGGGAGTCGCCCTCGAGCCCAACAACCCGCTCACCCAGCTCATCGCCGACCCGGCCACCGGCGCCCTCAAGCCCGAGGTGCGCGACGAGAAGGTGCTTTCGGCCATCGTGGAGGCGATCGTCCCCGAGGAGGCCTTCGCGCGCGTCCTGGCCGAGATCCGTGCCATCGCCGCCGCGGCCGACACCGTGATCAGCCTCGGGGTGATCGGCAAGGCGACGGAGGACGGCCGGGTCCCGGCGGCGGAGGCCATGCGCCGCGCGGGGATCTCCCCGTCCGTGAACGGCAAGGTGAACGTCGGCCTCGGCCGGCCGGCCTATCGCTTCTGAATTCTGCGGAGGAACCATGTCCCACACGCTGCACCGCTGCGGCGCCGCCGACGAGATGAAGGAGGACTTCGTGGTCTTCAGCATGTCGGCCAAAACCGTGAACGCCCGGGGCTCCGGCGAAAAGATGAAACGCTTCTTCGAGCTCCTGCGCAAATACCCCGCGGCGAACTTCGGCGACGTCAAGACCGGAAGCCGCTTCAACACCGACTGGCAGACGATCCACGACCGTTTCCGCGACCAGTCCGTCGCCCACTATGTCTTCACCGACCGCAACGTCGTGGCCCAGGCGCTGCGCGAGCTCAAGGAGGCCGACCTGGGGCTCTCGGTCATCGTGAGCGGGGTCTTCTCGGAAATCGAGGCGATCTGCCGCGAGGTGGGCCTCCCCGTGCACACCGTGCAGTACTCGGGCGGGGTGTGGGGGCGGACCGACCGGCTGCCGCCCGGCCCGGTGCTCGCGATCACCACGATGTGCGGCCACGGCCTCGTCTCGGCCCGGCTGGTCGAGAAGCTCGCCCGCCAGGTGAAGCGCGGCAAGAAGACGGCGGCGGCGGCGGCCGAGGAGCTCGCCCGCCCCTGCATGTGCGGCGTCTTCAACGTCCGGCGGGCCGAACGGCTGCTGCGCGAGCTCGCCGAGCGGCGGGACGGTTGACCCGCGCCGGGGGAACATCCCCCGTTCATTCGCCAAGCCAAGGGAGGAGAACGCGGAAGATGGAGTCGAAGATCCGACGGGTGGAAGGGTGGCAGACGGGCGTCGGGCGCGTCCCGATGCTGATCGACGGAGAATGGGTGGAAGCGGCGGGAGGGTGGATCCCCGTCGAAAACCCCGCCCACAAGGGAACGCTCGCCGGGGAGGTCCCCCGCGGCGGGGCGGCCGAGGTCGACCGGGCGGTGAAGGCCGCCGCCGCGGCGTTCGGGCCCTGGAAACAGACCCCCGCCCGGGAGCGGGGCAAGATGTTTCTGAAGATCGCCGACGCCCTCGAGGCCGAGCGCGAGGAATTCGCCCTGCTCTACTCGATCGAGACCGGCAACGCGATCGCCACCCAGTCACGGGGCGAGACGATGCTGACGGCCGATCTGATCCGCTATTTCGGGGGGGTGGCCAGCGAGATCAAGGGAGAGGTCATCCCCCTGGGCGAGTCGCTCTTCAGCTACAGCCGCCGGGAGCCGCTCGGCGTCGTCGGCGGGATCGTCCCCTGGAACGCCCCCCTCGCGCTCGCCGCGCTCAAGATCGGCATGGCCCTCGTCGCCGGCAACACCCTCGTGCTGAAACCCTCCGTGGAAGCCCCGCTCACGGTGCTCAAGCTCGCCGAGCTCGCCCACCGCTTTCTGCCCGCGGGAGTCCTCAACGTGGTCACGGGCACGGGCGCCGAGGCGGGCGAAGCCCTCCTCGGTCACCCCGGTCTCGCCAAGCTCTCCTTCACCGGCTCGACCGAGGTCGGCCGCCGGGTGATGCAGGCCGCCGCGGAGCGCATCATCCCCGTTTCGCTCGAGCTGGGCGGCAAAAGCCCCCAGATCGTGTTTCCGGACGCCGACGACGATCAGACCGCGGCCCAGGTCATCAACGGCATGCGCTTCGTCCGCCAGGGGCAGTCCTGCACCGCGGGGTCGCGCCTCTTGCTGCACGCCTCGATCTTCGACTCCTTTCTCGAGAAACTCACCGCGCGGCTGCGGGCCTTTCGGATCGGCGAGCCGCTCGAGGAAACGACCCAGATCGGGGCGATCGTCAACGAACGGCAGTACCTCACCGTGCTCGACTACCTGCGCGAGGCGCTCGCGCAGCCGGGCGCCCGGGCCCTTTGCGGCGGGCTTCCGCCGGCGCGCGCGCCCTTCACCGAAGGCTACTTCGTCGAGCCCACCGTGCTGGTCGGGGTGCAGCCCGACTGGCGCGTCTGCCGCGAGGAGGTCTTCGGCCCGGTGCTCGTCGCCGTTCCGTGGACCGACGAGGCCCAGGCCGTCCGCATGGCCAACGACACCCACTACGGGCTGGCCGCCTTCATCTACACCCGCGATATCGCCCGGGCCCTGCGCACGGCCCACGCCGTCGAGGCCGGCTTCGTGCAGGTCAACCAGGGCGGCGGGATCGTCCCCGGGCAATCCTACGGCGGCTTCAAGGCGAGCGGCATCGGCCGCGAGTGGTCGCTCGAGGGCATGCTCGAGGCCTTCACCCAGAGGAAAAGCGTGACCGTCAACCTGGCCTATTAGAAAGGAACCGTCCATGAGCCACCCGCACCCCACGCCGGATCCGCGGTTCGTCGAGACCGTCGATCTCTCCGAGGTGATCCTCACCCGCTTCCACCCGGGCGACGACCTCTTCCCCACGCTCGTCCAGACCGTGCGCGACCGGGGCTGGGAGCGGGCCGTGATCCTCTCGGGAATCGGCAGCCTGGAGGATGTCGTCTTCGTGGCCCCCAAGCCCGCGTTTCGCATCCCCGTGCAGCCCGCCGAAAACCTCAACCGCATCGAAAGGAAAGGCCCCTTCGAGCTCATGAGCATCGAGGGGAACATCGTCCCCTTGGTCGGCGAGTTCGGCAACCTCAAGGACGGCGACCCGGTGCTGCACGTCCACTGCCTGCTCTCGCACGGCAACGGCGAGCTGACCGGCGGCCACATGATCTCCGCCAAGGTGTTCACCACGACGGAGATCTTCATCGCCCACGTGCGTAATTCGCGGGTGAAAAAAACGCGCAGCGCCGTCACCGGCCTGTTGGAGTTCCGCAACGACCTGTAACCCGAGCCGGTCCCCCCGGGCGGGGACCGACCCCACGGACCACGGGAGGAAGCCATGAAGAGAAGGCACGGAAAACGGTCATGGATCGGCGCCCTCTGCCTGGCGGGCGCGCTGTTGGCGGCGGGCGCCGTCCAGGCGGCCGAGACGGTGAAGATCGGCGTCATGTTCTCGACCACGGGCGCCGGCGCGGTCATCGGCGTCGGGCAGATGCAGGGAGCCACCCTGGCCATCGCCGAGGTCAACCAGGCGGGCGGCGTGAACCTGGGCGGAAAAAAGATGAAGCTCGAGGGGGTCTTCCGCGACGACGAGACCAACCCCCAGGTCGCCGTGGGGCGATTCAAGGAAATCGTCAAGGATCACGGGGCGACGGCCGTCGTGGGCGGCACCTTCGGCAACATTTCCATGGCCCTGAACGAGGAAGCCAAGAAGGCCGGCGCCTTCTTCATGGCCACCAACGGCGTCCCCGAGGGGTTCTTCAAGAAAGGCACGCGGGGGCCGGCCTCGTTCTGCATCGTCGCCGCCGCGGAATGGGCCGGGCGCGGGGCGGCGGCCTACATGGCCGACCAGATGAAGGCTAAGCGCATCGCCTGCTTCATGCCGGACTACGCGATCGGCAAGGGGACGATGAAGGGGTTCGAGGAGGTGATCCGCACGCGGGCCGACGTCGCCTACACGACCGTCTGGCACCCCGTGCAGAGCCCGGACATGACGAGCTACCTCATCAAGGCGCTCGAGTTCAACCCCGATGTCCTCTTCATCGGCTCCTGGGGCGGGGACGCCATCAACGCCCTCAAGCAGGCCCTGGAGACGGGTGCCGCCCGCAAGGCCCCCCTCTTCCATTTCTGGCTGATGAACGCCTTCGCGACCGGCATCCCGGCCAACGCCATGCAGGGGGTCAAGGGCCAGATGTTCTGGTACCACGACATGCGCGGCTTCCGCGACGCCGAGGTGGTGGCGGCCTCGGAGGCCTTCGTCAGCCGCTGGATGAACGCCCAGAAGGAACCGCCCGATCCGTACGCCATGAGCACCTATTATGGGGTCAAGGAGACCGTGCGCGCCATGGAGCTCGCGAAGTCCACCGACCCCAAGAAGATGGCCGCCGCGCTGCTCGCCCAACCCGAGTGGAAGGGCGCCAAGGGGCCGGCCCGTTGGCGGGAGGACGGCGCCTGCATCTACCGCTATTCCACCTGGATCGTCGAGGGCAAGGGCGAGGCCGAGCGCAAGGAAGAACGCTACCCCGCGAAATTCGACTACGCCCGGGTCGTCGACGTCTATGCCGGGGACGCCTTCGTCCCCTCGCTGAAGGATCTGGGCTATTGACGAACCCGCCGCGGGGCCGGGCCCGGGCAAGGAAAGGCCCGGCCTCGCGGCTCTCCCCCGGGAGTCCGGAGCATGGCCGAGTTGCTTGCCACCGCGGCGCTCACGAAGCGCTTCAACGGCCTGACCGCCGTGAACGGGGTCGACTTCCGCGTCCTCGAGGGCGAGACCGCGGGCGTCATCGGCCCGAACGGCTCCGGCAAGACGACACTCTTCAACCTGCTCTCCGGCTTCTTTCCGCCCTCCTCGGGCGAGATCCGCTTCGGCGCGGCCTCGATCACCCGCCTGCCCCCGCACCGGCGCGTCGCCCTCGGCATCGCCCGGACGTTCCAGCTGGTTTCCGTCTTTTCGACGCTCACCGTCTGGGAAAACGCGGTCCTCGCCGTCCTGCGCTTCCAGACCGGGGGAACGCGGCCGGGCCCCTTCTTCTTCCGCTCCGCCCGGCGGGCGCCGGTTCTCGAGCGCTGCGCGGAGGCGCTGGCGCGGGTCGGCCTGACGGCGAAGGCCGCCCTGCCCGTCGCTGAGCTCTCCTACGGCGACAAGCGCATGCTCGAGATCGGCATCACGCTCGCGCTGCGGCCCCGGCTGCTTCTGCTCGACGAGCCGCTGGCCGGATTGAGCGACCATGAAATCGCCCGCGTCGTGGAGCTGATTCGGAGCCTGCGCGGGCGCCTCACGGTGGTCATCATCGAGCACAAGATCTCGAAGATCCTCGAGCTGGTCGAGCGCCTGAGCGTCATGAACGAGGGCCGCCTGATCTGCGAGGGAGCCCCGGCCGAGGTCCTCGCCGACCCCCGCGTCCGCGCGTGCTACTGGGGAAAGGAGGCGCCCGCGTGCTAGAAGTCGTGCGCCTGGAGGCGGGCTACGGGCCCGCGCGCGTGCTCCACGACGTCTCCTTGACGGTCGCCCCCGGAGAGATGGTCTTCGTCGTCGGCCGAAACGGCGCCGGCAAAACGACGCTGTTGCGGACGATCGCCGGGCTTCTCCCGCCGGCGGCGGGCGAGATCCGCTTCGAGGGTCGTTCCGTCGCGGGCCTTGCGCCCGAGAAACGCGCCCGCCTGGGGTTTCGGTACGTCAACCAGGAAAAGCGCGTCTTCAGCCCGCTGACCGTGCGTTCGAACATCGAGCTCGCCGCTCACGGCGCCGGCGAGCCCTTCGCGTCGGCCTGGCGCCGCGCCGTCGCGCTCTATCCCAAGCTCGACGAGTTCCGCGAACTGCCCGCCGGCCGCCTCTCGGGCGGACAACGGGAAATTCTCCTCATCGCCCGGGCCCTCGCGGGGCGCCCCCGGCTGCTGCTGATCGACGAGCCGACCGAGGGGCTCGCGGCGATCGTGATCGAGGACATCTTCCGCATCCTCGAGCGCATGCGCCAGACCGTGGCGGCGATCATCGTGGAGCAGAACCTCGCGATCGTCCGGCGGCTGGCGGACCGGATTTACGTGATGAAGGAGGGGCGCATCGTGCACGAGATCGCCGAACCGCGGGAGATCGCGGGATCGGAACCGTTGGAGTGCTTCCTGTGAGCTCGCTTCCGGACGGGGCGGAGTTCCCCGTGCAACCCGTGGCGCGGGAGCGGCTCCTGCGCGAGCTCGCCCTCGTCGCCCTGGGGCTGCTTGTCCTCTCGCTGGTCATCCGCGTCCACTGGATGGCCGATTTCGCGATCTTTTTCATCCTCGTGCTGAGCTTCGACCTGCTCTACGGCTACATGGGCCACCTGAGCTTCGGGCACATGCTCTACTTCGGCGTCGGCGCCTACGGGGCGGCCCTCTGGCTGGTCTACGGGACGGCGAGCGCCGGGGCGGCGCTCGCCGTCGGCCTGGCGGCGGCGGCCGCGACGGCGGCGATCCTGGGCGGCGTCGTGCTGCGCACCCGGGGGGCCTCCTTCGCCCTGATCAACATGGCCTTCAACGAAATCGGCCATTTCCTCGTGCAGTCGCCGCTGGCCGCTTACACGCTCGGGGAAGACGGCCTGAGCTGCACCGCCGACCCCCTGTTCGGGGCGATCTCCCTCTACGAGGACCGCTGGGCGTTCGCCTGTTCCGGTGCGGTGCTGCTCGCCGTGTACGCGCTGCTTCGCCTGCTCACGCGCTCGCCGTTCGGCCTCCTCGTGCGCTCGATCCGCGAAAACGAGACCCGGGTGCGGTTCCTCGGCTACGACACCTTCCGCTTCAAGTGGATCACCTTCGTGATCGCCTCCACGATCGCGGCGCTTGCCGGCGGCCTCTTCACCCTGGTGCAGGGGTTCGTCAGCCCCCGGGTCATCAGCCCCTTCGGCAACGTGGACGTGATCTTCGCCGTCCTGATCGGCGGGGCGGGGAGCCTCGTCGGCGCCTTGATCGGGGCGGCGGCGTTTCTGGCGATCAAAAACTTTCTCCCGGTGATCATCCCGGAGATCTCCCGGCTCCTGCAGGTCAAGCTGCCGCAGTGGGAGCTGTGGCTGGGGGTCGTGCTGCTGGCGATCGTCTTCTCGCTGCGCGGCGGCATCGTCGGCACCGTCCAGGCGCGGCTCCGGCTCCGCAAGCCGGCGGGGGAACCGTAATGATGCAGACCGTCGTCTACGGCTTGACGATCGGGGCGATCCTCTATTTCTTCTCGGTGGGGTTGGCCCTGACCTTCGGCACGATGCACATCATCAACTTCGCCCACGGGATGGTCTATACCCTCGGGGTCTACCTCTTCATCACCGTGCTGCAGGGATTCGGGCAGTCCTTCCTGTTGGCGCTCGCCGTCAGCCTGCTCGCCATGCTGCCGATCGCCTGGGTCATCGAGCGCTTCGTGATCCGCCGCCTCTACGGCGAGAGCCTCGATTACGCCATCATCGCGACCTACGGGGTGCTGCTGATCGGCACCGACGCGATCAAGATGATCTGGGGGACGACGCCGTATCCCGTGAACGACCCCATCGGCCTCGCCGTGCCGCTCGCCGGCATGGACCTCCCCGTCTATCGCATCGCGATCGTGCTGAGCGCCTTCGCCCTCTACGGGGCGCTGCGGGCCTTTTTCCGGCGATCCCTCGTCGGGCGAATCGTCACCGCGGCGCTCGAGGACGCCGACGGCGTCCGCTGCCTGGGGATCGACGTCGACCGCCATTTCAGCATCGTCTTCGTGCTCGGCAGCGCGCTTGCCGTGCTGGGCGGCGTTCTCTACGCCCCGATCTCGACGGCCGACCCCTACATGGGCTTTCATATCCTGCTGCTCGCCTTCGCCGTCGTCATCGTCGGCGGCATGGGCAACCTGAACGGCACGTTTTTCGCCGCCCTGGCGCTGGGCATGGTCATGGCGGTGACCGGACGCTTCTGGTCGCAGGCGGCGAACGCCATGGTGTTCGTCGTCATGGCCCTCGTGATCCTGCTTCGGCCGCAGGAGACGCACTGATCCGGCGGGCGGGGCGCTTGCGAAAACGCCGCGATCGCCGAACCGCCTCGCCGCAAAAGGAGGAAATCGAACCATGAAAGGCGTGTGGAACCGGATCCTCAAGATCGATCTCACGGAGAAGAAGACCGCGCTCCAGGAGGTGCCCGACCCCGTCTACGAATCCTTTCTCGGGGGGGAGGGGCTCGCCGCCTGGGTGCTCTGGAAGGAATGCCCCCGCGGGGTGACGGCCTTCGACCCGGCCAACCGGCTCACCCTCGCCGCAGGCCCCATGCAGGGCATCCGGCAAAGCGGCGCCTCCAAGTGGGCCGTGGGGGGGATCTCGCCCTCGATCCAGATGAACGCCGGCTCGGCGATCACCCATGCCTTCGGCGTGGAGATGAAGCAGGCGGGCGTCGACGCCGTCGTGATCCACGGCCGCGCCGAAAAGCCGGTCTACGTCGTGATCGACGACGACCGGGTGCGCATCAAGGACGCCTCGCGGCTTTGGGGGCTCGATGCCTACGAAGCCCAGGACGCGATCCAGGAGAAGGAAGGCGGCGACTTCGAGGTGATCACCACGGGCCAGGCCGGGGAGCGGCTCGTGCGGTACGCCAACATCCAGACGGCCAAGAAATCCTTCGCCGGGCGCTGCGGCTTCGGCGCGGTCATGGGCTCGAAGCTGCTCAAGGGGGTCGCCGTGCGCGGGACGCAGCGCTGCCCCATCCACGACCCGGCCGCAAACGACGCCCTGAACAAGGCGATCAACCGCCGGCTCGCCGAGGTCGACGCCTCCAAGCCCGAGGAGTTCCGCATCTCCTGGCTCGGGACGGCCATGGCGACGGCCCTCTTCGCCCCCCAGGGGAACCTGCCCATCAAGAACTACAGCCGGGGGACCTTCCCCGAGGGGGTCGCCAAGCTGGGCGGGCGCCCCTACGTGGAGACCCTGAACGCCAAGCCATGGCCCTGCAAGTACTGCGTCATCAAGTGCCACAACAAGTGCGAGGTGAAAAGCGGCCCGTACGCGTACAAGGGCAAGGGCCCGGAGTACGAGTCCTTCGCCATGATGGGCTTCAACCTCCTGATCGACGATCAGGCGGCCGTCGCCTACGCGGGCGAGCTCGCCAACCGCTACTCGATGGACACGATCTCCCTCGGCGCCGTCCTCGCCTGGGCCTTCGAGTGCTACGAAAAGGGGATCCTCACGCGGGAAGACACCTACGGCATCGAGCTCACCTGGGGCAACGCCCGGGCGCTCGTGGAGATGACCCGCAAGATCGGGGAGCGGGCCCCGGGCCTGGGCTACCTCCTGGGCGAGGGCTGCAAGATCGCCTCCGAGCGCATCGGGCAGGGCTCCGAGGACTGGGCCGTCCAGATGAAGGGCCAGGAGATCGCGGCCCACAACTGGCGCGCGCAGTACATCTCCGCCCTCAACTACTGCACCGGCGTCGCCTCCGGCCCGAACCACGAGCGCGGCAACTCCCAGCACATCTGGGTCGGGCACCGCTATCTCCCCGAGTGGGGGATCGACCACGTGGAAAACGAGGAGCGCTGGTCCTGGGAGAAAGCCGCCGAGCGCAACGCGAAGTTTCACGATTACTGCAACGTGATCAACTCCTCCGTGCACTGCAAGTTCCAGGAGTTCGCCGGCTACACGCTGACCGATCTGCTGCAAACGATCAACACCTGCACCGGCCTCGGCTGGACGCAGGAAGACCTGCAGCGCTGCGGCGACCGGATCACCAACCTGCAGAAGCTGCTGAACATCCGCTACGGATGGAGGCGGGAAGACGACTTCCGCTACCCCAAGCGCTTCATGGAGCCGGTGAGCGACGGGGTCGCGGCCGGACGGATCCCCGTCGGCCTGGAGCAGGCGATCGTCGATTACTACCGCTACCGCGGCTGGAACGACGAAGGCCGCCCCACCGCGCAGAAGCTGCGCGAGCTCGGCCTGGAGACCATCCCGGGCTGAAGGGGATCGGCCCCGGCGGAATCCCGCCCGCGGCGGCACGGAGGGGCCCACGCGCCATGAGAATCCTGGTCAACGGAAAACCCGAGGAGGTCGAACCGGGAACCCGGTTGCGCGTCCTCGTCGACCGCCTCGAGGCGAGGGTCCGCGACGACCCGATGATCGTCGCCTTGATCCAGAAAACCGGCAAAAGCCAGCTGCTCTTCATCCTCAACGGAACGGTCGTCCGCGCCGAAGACATCGACCGCATCGCGCTGCGCGAGGGGGACGACCTGCGCTACGTTCACCCCTTCTTCGGCGGGTGAACGCGGAACCGAAGACCGGGGAAGCCCCCGAGGAGGCCACGGCATGACTGCGAAAAAGAAAGCCATCCACGATTTCTACCGCATGAAGCGGGAGGGGGAAAAAATCACCTTCCTCACCGCCTACGACTACCCGACGGCCCAGTTCGCCGAGGCCGCGGGTCTCGACATGCTGCTCGTCGGGGATTCGCTCGGCATGTGCGTCTACGGCTATCCCGGGACGGTTCCGGTGGTCATGGACCAGTGCCTCCGGCACGCCGAGGCGGTGCGGCGCGGCGCGCCGAACACCTTCGTCGTGGGGGACATGCCCTTCCTCTCGTATCAAACCTCGATCGAAAAGGCGGTCGAAAACGCGGGCCGCTTCCTGAAGGAAGCCGGCTGCGACGCGATCAAGCTGGAAGGCGGGGTGCGGGTGGCGCCCCAGATCCGGGCGATCGTGGATGCCGGCATCCTCGTCATGGGCCACGTCGGGCTCACCCCGCAGAGCTCGGGCCAGCTCGGCGGGCACAAGGCCCAGGGGCGGACGCTCGAGTCGGCCCGCCTGGTGATCGAGGACGCCCTCGCGGTGCAGAACGCGGGGGCCCAGATGATCCTGCTCGAGGCGATTCCGCCCGAGGTCGGGGCCTACATCGCCCGCACCCTCACGATCCCGGCCCTGTCGATCGGCGCGGGCCCCGATTGCGACGGGCAGCTGCTCATCGTCTCGGACATGATCGGGCAGTTCCAGGCCTTCACGCCGAAATTCGTCAAGCGCTACGGCAACGTCGCCGAAATCGTCACCGAGGCGATGAAGGCCTACGTCGCTGACGTCCGCGCGAAACGGTTCCCGGCGGCGGAGCACGGCTACCCCATGCTGCCCGGGGAACTGGAAAAATTCCAGGCCGCCTACACGGCGAAGCCCTGAGAAGGAGGCTCCACCATGAGGCCACTGCGCGATCGTCTGGCCCTCGACCCCCGCCGGGTCGAGGAGTTGAACGCCCTGCTCACCGACCCCGGAAACGAGACCGTCGCCGCCCTGGTCGCGCTCGTCGAGCGTCTCGGCGGGCCCGAGGCGATCAACCGCCGCGCGGCCGAGGCCTCGCGGCTCGAAACCCGCCTGGCCCGTCTGGAGGCGATGGGCTCGCCCTATCTCGCCGATCTCCGCTGGCTGATGGAACAGCGCGACCGCAAGGCCTTCGTGCCGCTCTCGGAGTACGCCCGCCGCGTCCGCGGGACCTCCGAGGGCATCCTCTGGAGCCACGCCGTCACGCTCGAGATCAGCGCGCTGCAGTACTTTCCCTGGCTGATCCGCCAGGCCCGTCACTGCCTCGAGGCGGGGGAGCTCATGCCCGGCCGGTTCATCCGCGTGCGCAAGATGGCCGAGCAGACGCGCGACCAGGGCGACACGATCGCCGTGGCCGCCGCCATGGAGATCATCGGGGCAAGCTACGTCGAGACCCTGGACACCAAGGGCACCGACGGCTCAAACGTCCACCTCGGCGGCCCCGAGACGATTACGGGCTACTTCGGCGGGATCGGCCAGCCCAACGACTACCCGCTGCGCTGGGCCGAGGAATACCTCACCTACTACATGGAGTACGGCATCCGCCAGGTCCTCAACATCAACCCCGGCACGGTGCTCGCCGGCTACCTGCTCCACCGCCTGGGAATCGACAACGAGTTCAAGATCTCGGTCTTCATGGGAAACGACAACCCCTTCGCCGTGCTCTGGACGCTGCTCACCGCGCGCCTCTTGGCGCGCGAGGACGGAAGCACCTCGCTCATCGGCTTCAACCTCTCCAACTCCGTGAACAACGACACCATCCGCCAGGCGGCCTGGATTCGGCGGGCGCTCGGCCTGGAGGACAAGGTCCGCTTCGAGCACCACATCACCGAGACCTGGAAATCGATCGTGCGTCAGCCTTACAACCGGCGCGCCGAGCTCGTCGAGATCGCGCGCGAGGTGAAGAACATCTCGGCCAAGCACGAGGGGGGCGACCCCGAGATCGAGCAGACCCTCGAGCACCCCTCCGACATTCTCGACTACTTCCTCTCCAAGGAAGAGATCGAGCGCTCGGGCCTCATGCCGGCGCTGGAGCGGAACTACCTCGAAAAGCAGCGCTCGGTCGAGCGCACCGCACGGGCCCTGCTCGAAGCCGGCATCGGCGTCGTCTGCGCCGGCCGGCTGCACGGCTAACCCGCCATCCGGCCGGGCGAACGCAGCCGTCGGGAGGGGCGACCCCCCTTCCGCGGCGGGATGCGAAGGCCTCGGGACACCGGGGGAACGCCGTTTCCCCGGCGTCTCCGTTTCGGCGGGGGGCGAGGTGCCCCCGACCGGCGGCGGCCCTCGGCCGGGGGCGCCGGAAGCGCCCGCCGCGGTTGAATTTCCGTGGGGCCAATGGTATGGGAGGAGGCCCCGGCGCCGAGGCCGGCGCGGCGGACTCCCGGAGCGGCGTGCATGAAAAAGGCGCTCTTCGAAAAGCTCAAGCCGATGTTCCCCCTGATCGCCCACGAGTACCAGGAGATCGGGCCGATCGAGGAGTTGCTCTACCGCCTGGCGATGGGCAACACGTTCAACACGCGCGTCGTGGGCCTCGAGGCCGTCAAGCGCCTGCGCCACGAGCAGCCCGGCTGCAGCATCACCTTCAAGCCCAGCCACTTCAGCGAAGCCGACTTCGTCGTCCTCGGGGTCGTGTTCCGGAGAAACGGGTTGCGCGTGGTGATCGAGGGCGGCAACAACCTCTTCATCGAGGAGATCGACATCTTCCGCGACGTCCTCCCCGCCCTGGTCCACCCGGATCTTCGGCGGCTCGCGGCGACGCACGCGGCGACGATTGCCGACTACCTGAAGCGGCGGGGCGCCTTCAAGGTCTTCCGCAACCCGGTGACCGTGAAGCACCCGGAGGACGGCAGCGAAATCAAGCTCGGCCGCAAAGACATCCTTTCCCTCAGCCGGGCCTACCGCCAGCATCTCGTCGAGCAGCGCGAGATGTACCTCACGTTCCCCGGCTACTCGGCGCTGCGCGCGAGCCTGCTCGACATCTTGAAGATGGATTCCGTCAAAACGGGCCGCAGCTACACGGGCCGGATCGACGGCTTTCACCACCTGCCCTTCCAGATGGACATCGAGGCGGCGGTCGACAGCGGGGTCGACCTCTACGTCGTCCCGGTGAACATCGCCTACGAGCGCGTCCTCGAGGACGAGAACTTCGCCGAGCTCGCGCGCCTGCACGAGGCGGGGGAGCCCCAGGACAAGATCTACCTCCAGGACATCGGCTACATCATCCGCCGCTTTCTGGAGGACAAGCGCAAGGTGAACCTCTCCATCAAGTTCGGCGAGCCCCGAAAGATCGACCTCAAGGCCCACCGCGGCGACGTCCTCGGCGCGCGCATCAAGTTCGCCGCCCACGCGCTGGCCCGCGAGACCTACGAGCGCATGCTCGCCATGCAGCCGGTCTTCCCGGCGAACATCTACTTCCACGCCTTCGACGAACACTTCAACCGGCTGCCGACCCGGGTCTTGCGCGAGCGGATCGACGACGTGCGCGAGCGCCTGCGGCAGCTCGTCTGGGGCAAGCAGCGGCGGCGGATCGACCTGCACTACGTCCTGGGCTACAACCACCAGATCCTCTCCGCCGACGAAATCATCAACCGCACTTTCGAGGTTTTCGCGGCCCTCGAACGGCCCATCACCTCGCTTGACGGCGACAACTTCGTGGTCCACAACGTCGACGTCGCCCGTCAGTACCGCAACCACATCGCCCACTTCTTCGAGCCGGCAAAAAAATAACGGGGACGCCCCTTCGCCGAGGGGTGGGCCGGCACCCCCCCCGACCCCCCGGGACGTCCCCGTCAATGCGGCACGGCAAAGCGCTGCACGAGGGCCCACTCGAGGAACTGCGTGTACACGCGCCAGCTCTCGCGGCCGTAGCCGCCGGCCATGACCCACGCACCGGGGACGCGGCGGGCCCGGAGGAACTCCCAGACCGACCGGTCCCGCTCGAAGAGCTGCGCGAGCGTCAGGCGCAGGCCCGCGGCCGAGGGCAACTCGTCGTTTTCGTAGGGATCGGCGCCGCAGACGACGAGCGCGAGGTCGGCCCCCGGGTGCCCGTCGGCCAGGCGCGCAAGCCCCTCCCGCAACCGCGGATTGTAGTCCGCCTCCTCCCCTGCGGCGATCGGGAGATCGACCGTGCTGGGGATGAACGAGGGGTTCGGGTTCCCGGCGGCGTCGACGGCGGGCTGATCCAGGGGCCAGCCCGCCGCCATGTGAATGCTCAGGGTGGCGATCGACGGGTCGTCGGCGGTCAACGCGGCGGTCCCGTCGCCCTTGTGGGCGTCGACGTCGATCACCCACGCGCGGCGGATCCGCCCTTCGGCCTGGAGCCTTCGCAAGGCGATGACCAGGTCGTTCACCAGGCAGAAGCCCGCCCCGAAGTCGCGATGGGCATGATGCATGCCGCCGCCGAAGTAGAAGCAGAAGCCGGTCTCCAGCGCGATCCGGGCGCCCGCCAGGGTTCCGGATGCCCGCTCGAGGATGCGCCCCCAGAGCCCGCGCAGGGGGAGCTGCGCGCGCGTCGGGTCGTAGCGGTGGTAGGATCCGTCCGGGAGAATCAGCTCGAAGGCCCGAAGGATTTCCTGCTCGAGCCCCGCGGAGGTGAGCCGCGCGACGTACTCCGGGGAGTGGGCCCGCAGGAGATCCTCGAGGGCGAGCGTTTCGCTCCAGCGCGCGATGTGCCATTCGGCGCGCTTGGGGCCCAGCACGGGGTGGGCGGAAAGCCGCGCGAAGGTTTCCCGCGCGCGGCTTTCCCGGACCGGAATGAGGATCCCGAATTCCTCCAGGCTGTGAGCCTGACGGGGGTCGTAGAGGATCATCGCCTGCCCGTTAGCGGGCCGCGGCCAGCCGGAAGCTCTGCATCACCTCTTCGAAGGTCTTCAGATCCTTCGCGAAATAGTCCTCCCGCGTCGCGCCGTAGCGGATCGTGTAGAAGGTCTCCCCGCGGATGAACCCGCAGTAGATCGACTTGAACACGAAGCCGTCCGCGTCGGCGTAGGTGAAGGTGAGCCGGAAGCCGGGGTGGCCGGCGATCGTCGCCGGGGTGTTCTCGAGCAGCTGGAAATCGCGGATCTGGGTGTCGGCGGAGAGCTCTTGCACGACCAGCGCCGCCGCCTCGGCGGGTTCCATCTGCGCCGTGAGCACGCGCTGGGTGAACCGGAACGGTTCGGCAACGGGCCGCTCGCGGATCAGGACGAACTGTTTGTAGCCGCCGTCGCGGGTCATGAACAGCATGGCCTCTTCGTTGGGGATCTCCCGCCAGCCCTCGGGCACGACGGCCTGAAAGGTGAGCGTCGGTTTGCCTCCCCCGTGGGCGCAGGCCACGGAGAGGAGCACCAGGCATGTCCAGAGCATCGTTCGCGATTTCATGGTTCCCCTCGCTTTCGGAAAGATCGGGCGGCGGCCGGGACCGAGAGCCGCGCCGTGCCTTTCCTTCCTCGGGATCGACCCGTCGGATGCACCTTAAATCGGCCGCTTCCTCCGCGTCAACCGGCGGTTTTCCCTCCTTCCCGACGCGCCGCGGGCCCACCCCGCCCGCCCCCCCCCCTCGGGAGGCGGCGGAGCATCGCAACCGGCGCGGCCGCGCCGGCGGTCCTCCAGCATACGATCGGCCAAAGCGGCCAACGACTTGAACGAGGCGGTGTTTTGCGGCTTGAAAGCCTTTTTCCTTTGGCTTTTTGCCTGCCCCCGGGGAAAAAATCGACGGGGCGTTGGACAATTGCAAAAAAATGCTTATACTCCCGGCACAACGGGACACATCACCGCCTTGGATGACCGTATCCAGTACTTCACGAACCCAAAGGAGGAGAGCCAATGAAGAAATTGCTTTTGGTCGTCGCCGCAGGACTGTTGATGGCCGGATGCACCTCGGAATTCTACAAGCACGATCGCCTGTTTGCGACCAACGCGCACGTGGCCTACAGCTGGTGGGGATACAAGAATACCGACGCCAATCACGCCAAGATGTCGGCCGAACAGGGCTGGTGGGGCCGAGAAATCCCTTACGTGCCCGCCAAGTAAGAAGCGCGGTTCCGACGCAGGTTCTTGGGCAGGGGCCGACCCGAACCGCGATGCGGTTCGGGTCGGCCCCTCGGTTCACCGCCGCCGAGAATCTTTCGGAACGTCCTTCCCGCCGGGCCCCTCGCGCCCCGGAGCCGGATCACCGGACGCCGCGGGCCGAGAGGAATGGCCCATACTGCTTGTCGGTCTCGAGGATGTGCTTCGCCAACCAGTCCTTCAGGAAATTGGTCATCTGAATGGGGCTCGCGAGAGTCCCGGCGCGAAACTGTTCGCTCAGATCCTTCACCTTCTGCGCCATGCGTTCATGGCGCGCACGATGGTCCTCGTAGCCGGGGAACCCGTGCGCCTTCATGAGCTGTTCCTCGGCGGCGAAATGCGTCTTCGTGTAAAGCAGGAGCTCCCCCAAGACCCGGCCGAGCGCATCCCGCCCTTTGCCGGCCTGCATCGCCTCGTACAGATCGTTCAGGAAGCCGACGAGCTTGCGGTGCTGCTGGTCGATCCGGTCGATGCCGACGCTGAAGTCCTCCCGCCAGTTCAAAAACGCCATAACCGGTCCTCCTTCCTCGTTTCCCCCCGGCCGGATGCCGGGTCTTTTTCTCCCTTATCGCCTGCACGGCCCGATCCTTGAGCGGCACCGCGGCGATTGACAGGTCGGGACCGACCGGATAACTTCGCGCGCAATCGTTTTCCGACCGGGAGATCCCATGTCCGTCGCCGCAAGACTGGCTGCGGCCGTGCTGGCGGCCGCGGTTTGCTGTACCCCGGCGATCGCCGCCGAGGATCTGATCGTCGAAATTCCGCTGCGCGAGGCGCGCATCCACATCGCCGCCGGATCCGATCCCCAGCAGGCGATCCTCGCCGTGTTCGACCCCCAGGGCGAGCCGATCCGCGGCTTGCAGGCCCGCGACGTGTTCCTGGCCCGCGGCCTTCGGGCGGGGAAAATCCTGTCCGTCGAGACGCTGCCCGCCCGGGAGATCCCGCCGCTCAACCTGATCTGCGTCATCGACAATTCCTTTTCGGTGCAGGAACGGGGGGCGGCCGGCGCCCTGATTTCCGCCCTGGAGCATTTGCTCCACGACATCCGGCCGACCGACCGCGTGCACGCCGTCGTCTTTTCCGCCGAAGAACGCAAGGCGCCCGGCGGCCGCCCCCTGCATGTGCGCACCCTGAACGCGCGCACCCCGGCGGAATGGAAGCGGGGGTTCGCCGAAGCCTTCGATCGCGGATCGACCTCGCGCACGTTCCTCTACGAGGCCCTGCTGGCCGCCGTCGAGATCGCCCGCTCCCTGCCCGCGGGCGAGCCGAAATTTCTCGCCGTCTTTTCCGACGGCGAGGACCTGCACAGCCGGATCCGCCCCGCCGAGGTGGAAGCCGCCGCCCAGGGCATCCCCCACCTGCACGCTTACGCCATCGACTTCCGGCCGGTCGAGACTTCCGATCCGTTCCTCACCGCCTTCGCCCGCAACCACCGCGGGCGGGTTTGGAAGGCACACGCGGCGGGGGAGCTCGGGTCGATCTTCCAGGCCCTGAAGCAGGCGATCACCCACCGCTACCGGGTCACCTACGAACTCGTAAACCCGGTGGCCTTGGAACCCCGCCTGTTGCAGCTCGAGGTCCCCGCGACCCTCTCGGGGGACCCGGCGCTCGGGATGCTTTTCTTCCCCACCGGCCGCGGGAGCCTGCCGGATCCCTACATCCAGCTGAAAGGCCGCGAGGAAACCGAGGCCTTCCGCTCCGCGACGCTGACGGGGTTCTCCAGCCGCTACTTCAACCTGCTCAACTGGGTGGGCAAGGGGCTGCAGGAGGTTGCCGAGGCGAAACTCCTGCTCACGGGGTGCACCTCGTCCTGGGGTCCCGAGGCCGACAATCTGAAGCTCGCCCAACAACGGGCCGAAGCCGTGCGCGATTACCTGCAGCGGATCTGGGGCATCGAGCGGGGCCGGATCCTGCTCGAGGCCCGGGGATCGCCGGCTCGGCCCACGGCCGAAGACGACCCCGAGGGACGCCGCGAAAACCAGCGGGTCGAGATGGCGATCGACCCGCCCGCCGCCGGGGCCCGCATTCTCGGGGCGACGATCGCCGAAAGCCGGGGCCAGTCCGTCCTGCGGGTGGCGCTCGAGCTCAACCCCCGGCTTGCGATCGGCGAGGGCGAGATCGAGATCCGCGCCGCGGACCGGGTCCTCCACCGCATCCGCCTCGGCCCGGAAACCGGCGCGCGGGCCTCCTTTCCCGTCCCGCTCGACGAGCTGGGCCGCGGCCGGCTGCTCGAGGCGGCTTCCCTCGAGGCCTTCCTGCGCCTGCGGGACCGGCAGGGGCGTCTCTACGAAGCCTCCTCGGATCTCTGCCACATCCGGACCCGGCCGCGTCCCGTCGTCCGCGAGCTCTCGCCGCCCCCTTACGGCACCGTGACCCTCGAGCCGGCCCGCCTGCGCCTGGAGGAGGTGTCGGCGATCGAAAGCGCACCCCTTCTTCCCCACGTCTACTTCGAAACGGCAAGCGCGGAGATCCCGGAGCGCTACGTCCGCTACGCCTCGGCGGCGGAGGCCGCCTCCTTCGAGCCCTCCGCGCTGCGGGGGACCCTCGCCAAGTACCGCCACCTGCTCAACGTGATCGGCAAACGCGCCGCCGAGCGCCCGGGAAGCCGCCTGAGGATCGTGGGCTGCCGCTCGGAGAACGCGGAGGAGCGGGGGCGTGCCGAGATTTCGCGCGGCCGGGCGGCGGCGGTCCGGGATTACCTGCAGAGGGTCTGGGGCATCGATCCCGCCCGCATGACCGTCGAGGCCCGCGGGCTGCCCGAATTCCCCAGCGCATCCCTCTCGCCGGAGGGCCGCGCCGAAAACCGGCGGGTGGAAATCTACGCCGACGATCCGGCGATCCTCGATCCCGTCACGAGCACCCATCTCGAGGTCCGCAGCGACGTGCAGGTTCTGCGCATCGCGCCGCTGATCGAGCCCGGCGCCCGACTCCGCAAATGGACGCTCGTGGTCTACGGGGACGACCGCCGCGTGGACGCCCTGGAGGGCGAAGGCGATCTCGAGCCGGCCTACGTGCTGCCGCTCGCGGAGCTGGGTCTGGGGGACATCGGGCGGCTCCAGGCGATCACCGTCCAGCTCGAGGCCGTCGACGGCCGCGGTCAGGTTCTCCGGGCACGGGACAGCGCCACGGTGGAAGTGATCCGACGCGAGGAACGCGGTACCCGGCGGCCAGGCCATCGCGTCGAAGAGCGCTGGGCGCTCATCCTCTTCGACTTCGACCGCGCGGAGATCCGGGACCGCCACCGCCGGGTGATCGAACGGATCGCGGCCCGCATCCGCGAAGTGCCCGGGGCGTCCGTGCGCGTCGTGGGCCACACCGACGCGATCGGATCCCCCGCCCGCAACCTCGAGCTCTCCCGCAAGCGGGCCGAGGCCGTCGCCCGGCTTCTGGCGGCGGCCCTCCCCGACCCCGCCCGCTTGAGCGTCGAGGGCCGAGGAGCGCAGGAGGGGCCCTTCGACAACGCCCTTCCCGAAGGCCGCGCCTACAACCGCACGGTCACGGTGACCCTCGAATACGAGGCGGGCCCTTGATCCCGGCCTGCAAGGCCTTATGTTGCCCCATCGAAACGGCGCGAGGGTTTCCGTGCCGGAAAGGACGCCCGCATGAACGCCCCCCTTCGGGAAGACCAGCTCATCACGATCGTGAAAAACGTCGTCGAACAGAACGGCTGCCGGCTGGTCGAGATCGACTTCGAACACCACACCCTGCACATCGACGGACCGGAGGAAAACCAGGTCCGCTGCGCCATCGCGCTCCAGGACGTGCTGGGGTAAGAGACGCCCCTCTCCGGCCCGATCCGCACGCGGGGGCTCCCGTCGTTGGGGAGGCCGCGTCAGGGAGCGCCGGCTTCGCCGGCATTCCAAGGGGTCCCTCCTTCCCTTGACGGGGGTCGAGATCGCGTTCTGCCCTTCCTGATCTGCTTCGTGCCCCGTCGGCTGCGAGCGGTCAGCGATGCCCCCGAACCGAACGACCCCTCCGGCCCCCATCCGCGGCCTGGGGGGTGGTGCGGCGTTTGGCCGCAACGACCGCTTCCGGGATCTCTGATTCTTCCGGACGAGGGACGGGTTCCATCGTTCCAAGACGATCGCCCGGCCGGCTCATCGGAAGATCCCCCGTCTGTCTCGCTCGAGGTTCTCCGTTCCTCCCACAGCGCCCAGATCCCCGCCTGTTTTCTCTCGGCGCCCGTTTCAGCAAGCGCGGGTTCGCGCACGGATGCGGTTCCGCCAGTCACGGACAAAAACGACCAGTACATAGAAAGGAAAGGTGTACATCGCCGCCACGGTGGGCTCCAGCGGCGTGAAAAATCGGGCGCTGAACACGATGACCAAAATCTTGTTCATGATCCACAGGCTGACCACCGCGGAGACCCTGTCCTCGATTCGCCAGCCTCGAGAAACAAGCATTCCTGCGCCGATCAACAAAAAGCCGCAGGCGAAGGCCACCCCCAGCGCCTCGAGAATGCGAAGCGGATGGCCTCGGAAGAAATCCGCGTATTGGGAAAACACCCCCAGATTGGTCAGTGCAAAAAGCAGCAAGGAAAGCGGATACTGGTTTCTCCGCAGCATGTCCGCCGCGGGGGAAGCGACTTTTTTCAGGACCTCCGCTGCGGCCAAGGGGAGAAAGATGACGAGACTGAGCAGGCGCATCATGGCGGCCAGAGGAATTTCCATCTCGCGGCCAAACAACACCGACACCAGAGGCGGCAATGTAAAGGGCACGGCGAGGGAAGAGAAGACGACGACGACCAAGACGAACGAGGGATTGGCCCCCAGCAGATGGGCAAAAAACGGCGCGACGGCCCCTGTAGAAATTCCGGCCAGAAGCGTTGCCGAAAGGCCGTAGGCGGGCCAGATCAGCCGGAAGAGCACCGCCATGGCCACCGGAAGCACGACCAGGCGGAAGCCGAGAAACCCGAGGATCCGCAGGGGAAACCGTCGTGTCGTCTCGAGAACATCGGCCAAACGGATCGAAAGAAAACTCAGGAAAAGAAGCGCCATCATGCACAAAATCGGGTAAGGCCGGAGGGGGGCGAAGATCTCAGAGGCCGTGATTCCGGCCAGGAGCGAGCCGAAGCTGACTGCCAAAAGAATAAGGTCTCTGACACGCCCCATGGCTGCCTGCGCATGCGCTCTTTGCAATTTCTTTCTTGAATAGCGTAATTATTTTTCCTTATCAACTTTTTTCTTGACAAAAATCACAATTGTTGTAAAAAAACTACAATATCGCCATGAGGCGTCTTTTCCGCCATTTCGGGTAAATCAATAACATCATGAACGACACCCTCGGCCTGATTCGGAAGTCTTTGAAAGGACTACGCAACTCCGAAAAAAAAGTGGCCAAGTGCGTGCTTTCCGACCCCGAAACGGTGGTCCGCTCTTCCATCACCGAGCTGGCCGAGAGGGCGGGAACCAGCGAGCCGACCGTTCTTCGTTTTTGCCGCCGACTGGGACTCGGTGGCTACATGGAGCTGCGCCTGAGCCTGGCGCGCAGCCTGCCGTCTTCCGACTTCATTTTTGAAAATGTGCGCGAAAAGGACTCCATCGCCGAGATCGCCGGGAAAATCCTCAATGCGCATCGCGAGGCCATCACCCACACCCTGAGCCGCATCAACCTGGACGATCTCGAAGCGGCGGCAAACGAGCTCGGGCTGGCCCGGCGCATCGAGTTTTACGGCCAAGGAGGATCGGCCATTGTCGCCCGAGACGCGTATCACAAGTTTTTCCGGCTCGGGATCCCGTGCATCGCCCATGACGACCCGCATATGCAGGTCATGTCGGCCGCCCTCCTCGGCCCCGGCGACGTGGTCGTCGCGATCTCCCATACCGGCTCCACCAAAGACATCATCGAAAGCGTGCAGGTCGCCCGAAAAACGGGAGCCAAGATCATCGGTGTCCTCGGAAGCGAAAATGCCCCGCTTTCCAAAAGTTGCGACATCGCGCTTTCGGTCTGCTCGCGCGAAGCCGCGCTTCGCTTGGCCCCCATGACGTCGCGGCTCGCCCAGCTTGCCGTGCTTGACGTCCTTTTCGTGGCGGTCGCCATGCGCGATTTCAGTGCCACCCGGGATCGACTGGACAAAGTCAAAATGGCGCTGGTGGGCAAACGCTATTGAACGGGCGTCTCCGCGGGAAGACGACGGGAATGCGGCGGGAGACCATCACGTGATGAACGCTTTCGATCGAACGTTTCTCAGGCTGAACCGGGCGCTCGTCGGTGGCATGATGTTCGCGATGTTCGTTCTGGTCTTCATCAACGTGATCGGCCGTTATCTTTTCGGGGTCTCTTACGCCCCTGCCGAGGAAATCTCGACCTTTCTCATGATCTGGGTCGCCTATCTCGGAGCCGGGCTCGCGCTGCGCGAGGGCCGGCATGCCGCCATCGACATGCTCCAGGACCGGCTGTCCCCTCGCGCACGGCGGCTGCTGCGCATTTTCCTTGCGGGGGTGATGTTCTGCTTTTTCGTCGCGCTCGTGTGGCTCGGGATCCGCCTGTCGGTGTTCGGATGGTCCCAGGAGACCATCGCCACCCAGATCCCGACAGGGATCCCCTATCTCGCCGTGCCGCTGGGCGGGGTGTTCTTTTGCATCCATCTCGTTTTGAGCGGCCGGGCTTGGATCGAGCGCCGGTGGATGGAAAGCCCACCGGAGGAAGCGACCTCCCGACCGGAGGAGAAATTCCCGTGAGCGCCATCCTCTTCGGCGTTTTCCTCTTCAGCCTCTTCATCGGCCTTCCCGTATCCGTGAGCATGGGCTTTTCGGGGATGGTCGCCGTCCTGGTCGACGGTCGGTTTCCGGGAATGGTCGTTCCTCAGTATCTTTTCAACGGCATCGGCTCGTTTCCGCTGATGGCCGTCCCCTTCTTCATCCTGGCCGCGGAGATCATGACCGCCAGCGGCCTGACCCGATCGCTGCTGAAATTCGCCAACCACCTCGTCGGGCACATCCGCGGAGGCTTGGGGCACGTCAACGTGCTCATCAGCATGCTGTTCGCCGGCGTGAGCGGCTCGGCGCTGGCCGATGCCGCCGGACCGAGCGCCATCGTCATGAACCTCATGCGGAAGGCCGGCTACGACGCTCATTATGCCGGCGCCTTGAGCGCCGCCACCGCCACCATCGGCCCGATCATCCCGCCCAGCATTCTCATGGTGATCTACGCCATCTCGGACAGCCGGGTGACGGTGGGAGGGCTTTTCCTGGCCGGGATCGCTCCCGGGATTCTCCTGGGGCTGGCTCTATCCGCGGTCAATCACGCGGTGTCGCTGCGCCGGGGGTATGTGTTCCGCAGCCGCCGCCCGAGCCTTGCGGAGCTTTCCCGCAGCTTCTGGGAAGCGCTGCCGGCGCTTCTGCTGCCCTTCATCATCTTGTTCGGCATTTTGGGGGGAATCTTCACCCCCACCGAAGCCGCCGCCGTCGCCGTCGCCTACGCCCTCCTCGTGGGGCTTTTCATCACGCGGGGGCTCTCCTGGAGGGATGTTCTGCCCGTCTTCACGCGGGCCGGCGTGATGACCTCGGCGGTTTTGTTGATCGTCTCCATGGCCTCCATCTTCTCCTGGCTGCTCACCATCCTGCAAATCCCGCAATCGCTCGCCGGGGGCATCGCGAAGATCACCACCAGCCCCGCACTGGTGCTCATCCTCGTTGCCGTCCTTGTTTTTCTCTGCGGGATGGTGATCGACACCCTCCCCGCCCTCATCATTCTCGTTCCGGTCCTGGGCCCCCTCGTGGACCGGTTCGGCTTCGACCCGCTGCATTTCGCCATGGCGGTGGTGTTGAACCTGGCGATCGGGCTCGTCACCCCTCCGGTCGGTCCCGTCCTGTTCGTCATCAGCACCGTCGGCCGGATCCGCTTTGAAGATCTCGCCAAGGCCGTCCTGCCGCTGCTCCTTGCCGAGATCATGGTTCTGGCCGCCGTGATCGCCTTTCCCCCGCTCAGCACGTTCGTGCCGAGATCTCTGGGCTTCACCCGTTAACCCCAACCCGCAGCACGAGGAGGAAAAGATGAGCGCACGGAAAACATGGACGGTCCTGATCGGCATGATCCTTCTGTTTCCCGGATTCGCCTGGGCGCAACCGAAGGTGATCAAGTACGCACATTTCCAACCGGCCAAGCTCGATCAGCCCAAACAGGCGGCCGCCCTGGCTTTCAAGAACTATGTCGAGGCCAATTCCAAGGGGACGCTCCGGGTCGAGGTCTACCCGGCAAGCCAGCTCGGCAACGACAGCGCCACCATGGAAGGCCTGCGGATGGGCACGATCGAGATGGCCGTCGTGCATGACGGACCGATTTCCGCCGTTTACAAGCCCTTCATGGTCTTCGCCATCCCTTACCTCTTCGACGACCAGACCATGGCCTGGACCATCGTGGACGGTCCCTTCGGTCAGGAGATGGCCCAAGACATGACGCGCAGGACGGGAATCCGGCTGCTGGCCTTGGCCGACAATGGGATTCGCCATTTCACCAACAACAAACGACCCATCAAGAGCCCGGAGGACATGAAGGGCCTCAAGATGCGGGTCATGACCGGACCGATCTGGACCAAGCTGGTTGAACCCCTGGGAGCGAGCCCCTCCCCTGTTCCGTGGACCGAGCTGCCGGCCGCCCTGCAGCAGGGGGTGGTGGACGGGCAGGAAAACGGCGTCACCAACATCCTCGCCGCGAGTCTTTACCAGCATCAGAAATACATCACGCTCGACGGCCATGTGTACAGCTGGCATGCCTACATGATGAACGACCGCTTCTTCGGCTCGCTGACCCCGGAGCAGCAGGCCGTCGTGCTCAAGGGCGTTCAGATCGCCAAGATCATCCACCGCGGCATGACCGCCGCACAGGACTTGAACGCGCCGGCCATCTTGGGAACGCTCGGCATGGAAGTCACCGCCCTTTCCCCCGAGCAGGTGGCGGCGTTCCGCGATAAGTCCCAGCCGCCGGTCAAGGCGTGGGTGGAGGAGCAGATCGGCAAAGAGTGGGTCGAAAAGCTCTTCAGCCGGATCGAGGCATACCGGAAAGCGAAATAACGGATCGCGCCGCAGGGCCCGAAGGGCGGACCCCGCAGACCACCGCGGGTGAGACGCCCCGAGGGCCAACCGGCGCCCAGGGGCAAGGGAGAGAACACGATGTACGACAAAGAAATCCTGGAGGGCTTTCGCCGCGTCTCCACGGCCTCGGTTTCCGATGCCGTCGACAAGATCACCCGCACGCGGGGGTTCATGGACTCCGCGATCAAGCCTCGGATCAACGACAAAAAAATCGTCGGCCCGGCCGTCACCATCCTGGAGGCCCCCACGAGCGAGGCACTCCCGCCACAACACGCCTTGGATGCCATCGACGAGTCCCCGCCCGGCAGCGTCATCGTCATCGGCCTTCTCGGAGACCGCGAGGTTGCCGTGTGGGGCGGCCTGATGACGGCCGGGGCAGAAGTCAACGGACTGGGCGGCGCGGTGCTGGATGCCGGCGTGCGGGATGTCGCGGAAATCCGCCGCGACTCCGGATTCCCGGTTTTTGCCCGATGCGTTTGCCCGGCCACCACCGTCGGGCGCTTCAAAACCCTTTCCTCGAACGAACCGGTGCTCTGCGGAGGCGTCCTGGTTCGTCCGGGAGATCTCATCGTCGGCGATCTGGATGGGGTCGTCGTTGTGCCCCAGCGTTCGGTGGAAGCCGTGTTGCGCATGGCCGCCGAAATTGAAGAACGGGAGGCCGAGCAGGCCCGGCTGATTCGCCAAAACCGATCGCTGCGCGAGGGCCTGGCCAAGTACGGCCGGATTTGAGGAGGGCCGTCATGCCGCAGCCCGAAATCGTCGCCATCGGCGAGCCCATGCTGGAACTGAATGCCGAAGAGGAGGGCCCTCTCTCCGAAGCCACCCGCTTTCTCGTCGGCTGGGGGGGCGACACCTCCAATTTCTGCATCGCCGCCAGTCGTGCCGGCGGAAGCGCGGGATACCTGACCCGTCTGGGGGACGACGAGTTTGGAGAAAGCTTTCTCGCCCTCTGGCAGCGGGAGGGGATCGACACCCGCCAGGTGGTTCGGGATCCGACGGCCTACACGGCCGCCTATTTCATCTCTCGCCGTGGGCAAAAGCATTTCTTCACCTATTTCCGGAGAGATTCCGCGGCCAGCCGCATGCAACCCGGGTCGCTGCCTTCCGGCTACATCGCCCAGGCCCGCCTGCTGCACGCCTCCGGCATCAGCCAAGCGATCAGCACGAGCGCCTGCGACGCCGTGTTCGCCGCCATCGGCATCGCGCGAAGCGCCGGGCGATGGGTTTCCTACGATCCCAACTTCCGGCCCAAGCTGTGGCCTCTTGAGCGCGCGCGGGCGGTGATCCACGAAACCTGCCGCCTGGCGGACCTCGTGTTTCCCAGCCTGGATGAGGCCCGTCTTCTCACCGGCCTCGACGACGCCGAAGAGATCGCACGCTTCTATCTCGGCCTGGGGCCGAAACTCGTTGCCCTGAAGATGGGGGCGGAGGGCTCGCTCGTCGCCACGGCCGAGGGGCTCGAACGGCATCCCCCCTTCCGGGTGGAGTCGATCGACATGTCGGGAGCCGGCGACACCTTCGACGGCGCCTTTGTGACGGCCTTCCTGGAAGGGAGGCCCCCTGGTGCATGCGCGCGCTTCGCAAACGCCGCCGCCGCGTTAACCACGACCGGTCTGGGCTGCGTGAGGCCGATCCCCCGCCGTGAGGCGATCGAGGAACTCATGCGCCGTCAGCCGTCGGCCTGAACAGCGGGGGGATCCTTCCATGCCGGCTTTCCGGGTCAGTGTCGTCTCCTTGGGCTATGCCTCCTATGACATCGAACGCTCGCTGTTGAGCCGGATCGACGCCGAACTCATTCTTGCGCCGCGGGACTGCCTGACGGAAGAAGAGGTGATCCGGGTCGCCGGCGAGGCGGATGCCATTCTGGCTCGGGAGGCGCCGATCGGCTCCCGGGTCATCCGGGCCCTGACCCGCTGCCGGGCGATTGTCCGCTACGGCGTCGGTGTAGACAACATTGACCTGGAAACCGCCAAAAGGAGGCGCATTTATGTCGCCAACGTCCCGGGATACGGCACCGAAGAGGTCTCCGACCATGCCGCGGCCCTCCTTCTCGCCTGCGTTCGTCGGCTGCTGCAACGCGACACGTGCCTGCGGCAGGGAATCTTGGAAAGCGACATCCAAGACCCGGTCTATCGCACGACGGGCAAAATCCTCGGCCTGATCGGATACGGGCAGATCGGCCGGGCCTTTCATCGCAAATGGAAAGGGTTTCTCCCGGCTCGAGTGCTCGTCTTCGACCCGGCGGTGGCGCCGGAGGTGATCCGCGGCAACGGGGCCGAACCCGCAACCCTGGAAGAGGTGTTTTCCTGCTCCGATTATCTGTCCCTGCACGCCCCGCTCACGGAGAAAACGCGGCATCTCGTCGACGCCGATCGGCTCAAGCGGATGAAACCGACGGCCATTCTCATCAACACGGCCCGGGGAGGGCTGGTCGACGAGGACGCCCTGGCCGAAGCGCTCGCCGCCGGGCGAATCGCAGGCGCCGGTTTGGACGTCTTCGAAACAGAACCCCCGCCAGCAGACCACCCCTTGCTTTCCCTGCCGAACGTCGTCTTGAGCGGCCACGTCGGGTGGTATTCTCGCGATGCAGTCCACGAGTTGCAGCGCCGGGCGGCGGAAGAAGTCGTCCGTGTCCTTTCGGGGGGGACCCCTCACAACTGGGTCAATCCTTGGTGAGTCGAACGCCGCAGGCAAAGGAACGGGAGGAGCCGACTGTGCAAAAAGGGGAGGTGTTCCGAATCTTGAAGGAGATCGGCGTGGTGCCTGTCGTGCGGGCCGAGACCGCCGAAGAGGTCCTCCTTGCCGCCGAAGCTCTCGTGGAGGGCGGCCTTCCGGTGGCGGAAATCACGCTGACCGTTCCGGAGGCTGTTCGGGCCATTCGCGCCTGTGCCGCGCGGTTCGGAAACCGACTCGTCCTGGGGGCCGGCAGTGTGACCGATCCCCGGCAATGCCCGGAGGTCATCGAGGCGGGATGCCTCTTTGTCGTGACACCGGTCTTCAAACACGCGGTGGTCGACCGTTGCCGAAGGGAAGGCGTCGGCGTAATCTGCGGGGCGCTGACTCCTAGCGAAATCGTGTCCGCCTGGGAAGCCGGTGCCGACGCCGTCAAGGTATTCCCGGTGAAAGCCCTCGGCGGGGCCTCCTATTTGCAAATGGTGCACGAGCCGTTGCCCCAGATCCCCCTGGTCCCAACCGGGGGAGTCACGCTGGAGACGCTCGAGGAGTATTTTCGGGCAGGCGCCCCGTTTGTGGGGGTCGGAGGCGACCTGGTGGACCGGCGCAGCGTGCAACGCCGCGACCGATCGGCTCTCGCCGAGAGGGCCCGCAGGTACGTGGAGGCTGTGCAGGCGGCGAGGGAACGGCTGGCGATCGGCTGACGGAAAGAGGCGCTTTCTTTTCTTCCCGCGAAGACGCCTCCAGGTCACGGAGGCGAGCGGACGGCGGCAAGGAAACCCCATGCGTGACTTTCGGCTATTCCCCGCCGAGTTGAAGGGGGGGGTGCGCTATGTCCTGACGGACATCGACGACACCCTCACGGTCGACGGCAGGCTGCCGTCCGCGGCGCTCGCGGCGATGGAGCGGCTCGAAGCGGCGGGACGGGCCGTCATCCCCGTGACCGGCCGGCCGGCCGGCTGGTGCGATCACATCGCCCGCATGTGGCCTGTCGCGGCCGTCGTCGGCGAAAACGGGGCCTTCTACTTCCGCTACCACCGCGCCGCACGGCGCATGGAACGCCGCTGGGCGAAGTCCGACGCCGAGCGCCGCGCCGACCGCCTCCGCCTGGAGGAAATCCGGCAACGCGTGCTCGCCGCCGTGCCCGGCTGCGCCGTCGCCGCCGACCAGGCCTACCGCGAGGCCGACCTCGCCATCGATTTCTGCGAGGATGTCCCTCCCCTTCCCCCCGCGGCCGTCGAGCGGATCGTGCGCATCTTCGAGGAAGCCGGGGCGCACGCCAAGGTGAGCTCGATCCACGTGAACGGCTGGTTCGGCGACTACGACAAGCTCGGCATGACGCGGGTCCTCTTCGAGGAGGTCTTCTCCCGCCGGCTCGAGGAGGCGCTCCCGGAAACCCTCTTCATCGGCGACTCCCCGAACGACCAGCCGATGTTCGCCCGCTTCCCGCACAGCGTTGGGGTCGCCAACGTCCGCCGCTTCCTGGCCCAACTCGAGCACCCGCCGGCCTGGGTCACCCAACGTCCGGGGGCCTGGGGCTTCTGCGAGATGGTCGAGGTGCTCCTTTCCGGTTGACTTGCCTGCCCGCTCTCATTAGGCTTGCGGCGCAGATTTTCGGCGGCCGCGCGGCACCGATCGCCGCTTCGCCCGCACGTCCCCGACGCGGAACCGGTTTTTCCCGGCGGATCTCCGCCGTTGTCTGAACCCTGTTGCCCAAGGAGGACGTCATGAGAAACGCCGTCGTGGTTCTCGCGCTGTTCGCCTGGGTGTGTGGCGGGCCTCTCTCTTCCGCCCTCGCCCAAGCCCCCGCCATCGAAAACGAGCTCTACCTCATCACCCCGGTTTCCAAGGATGTCCACGACCCGATGCTGAAGGCCTTCGCCGCCTGGGCGAAGAAAAAGTACGGCGTGGACGTGAAGACGAGCGCCATCCCGAAGGGAACCCCCGTCGCCTACGGCCAGATCCTCGAGTGGAAGGGAAAGCCGCAGGCGGACGTCTTCTGGGGCGGAGAGGGGACCCTCTTCGACAACCTCGCGGCCGAGGGGCTGCTCGATAAGGTCCAGGTGCCCAAGGCCATGTGGGAGGCGATCCCGGCCGCGATCGGCAAGCCCGTGCCGCTGCCCCTCAAGGACCCCAAGGGCTTCTGGGTGGGCACCACCCTCGAACCCTACGGGTTGATCTACCAGCCGAAGCTCCTCAAGCGTCTGGGTGTCGAGATCCGCGACTGGGAGGACTTGCTCAACCCCAAGCTCAAGGGCCAGATCGCCCAGTGCACGCCCGACCGCTCGAGCTCGAGCCACGCGAGCTACGAGGTCATCCTGCAGACCTACGGCTGGGAAAAGGGCTGGGAGTGGTTGAAAAAACTCGCCGCCAACACGGGGATTTTCACCGCGCGCTCGCGCGACGTGCCGAACGTCGTGGCCAAGGGCGAGTTCGCCGTCGGGTTCGCCGTCCCGAGCTACATGGCCTTCGCCGAGGTGCTGGCCGGCTACGAGGTCGTGTTCGTCTACCCGAAAAACGCCTACGTCACCCCCGAGCCGATGGCCGTCCTGAAGGGCGCCCCGCACCCCAAGGCGGCCCATGCCTTCGTCGAGTTCTGCCTGAGCGAGGAAGGCCAACTCCTGCTCTCCGGCCTGGGCGTCTACCCGATCACCCCCGGGCTCAAGGTCCAGGGCCCCCCGGGATCCAACCAGGAAAAGGCCGTCGCCTTCACCGGCGGGCTGCGCTCCTTCTTCGAGGTCGAGATCGGAAACGTCTACGACGACAAGATCGCGGGCGAAAAGAAGCGCATCGAGGAGGTCAATTCCTATTTCCGCAAGGAGATCGCGGAAAAGCACAAGGAGATCGTGAAGTAAGCAAGGCGCGGCCGGCCCCTCCGCGGCAGGCGGCAGGGGCCGGCGCCCGAACGAGGGCCCGGCACGGATGAAGATCGACATCGAGGGGATCGTCAAGCGCTTCGGGAACCTGGAGGCGGTGAGCGACATCACGCTGCACGTCGGGGAGGGCGAGCTCTTCACCCTGCTCGGCCCTTCGGGCTGCGGGAAAACCACGATCCTGCGGGTGGTCGGAGGCTTCCATCGACCGAACCGCGGCCGCGTGCTCTTCGGGGGACGAGACGTCACGAACCTCCCCCCCTACCGGCGCAACATCGGCATGGTCTTCCAGAACTACGCCCTGTGGCCGCACATGCGCATCTTCGACAACATCGCCTACGGGCTGCGGCTGCGCAAGTTCCCCGCCGCCGACATCCGCGAGAAGGTGGCCCGGGCCATGGAACTCGTCAACCTGCAGGGCCTCGAGCGGCGCTACCCGGGCGAGCTCTCCGGCGGCCAGCAGCAGCGCGTGGCGCTCGCGCGGGCGCTGGTTCTCAACCCCGACGTCCTGCTGCTCGATGAGCCCCTTTCCAATCTCGACGCCAAGATCCGCATCCAGGTGCGGGCCGAGATCCGCAAGCTGCAAAAGGACCTGGGGATCACGACCCTCTACGTGACCCACGACCAGGAGGAAGCGCTCACCCTCTCCGACCGCATCGCCGTCCTCGACCACGGCCGGCTGCAGCAGGTGGGCACCCCCCATGAGCTCTACGAAAAGCCCCGCAATGCGTTCGTCGCCGACTTCATCGGCATCAACAACCTGATCCCGGGCCGGGTCGCCGCGGTGTGGGACGGGGGGGCGCGGGTGCGGGTGGATAGCGCCGTCGGGCCGCTCGAGGGAACCGGGGACGAGCGTCTCGCCGTCGGCGGACGCTGTGTCGTCTGCGTCCGCCCGGAGTCGGCCCGCATCGGCGAAGCCCCGGCGGAGGAGGTAAACCGGATCGCCGGCGTGGTGAGCTTTCCCTCCTACATCGGCAACACGGTCCGCTACGACGTGGACCTGAACGGCTTTCTCTTCAAGATCGACGTGCAGAACCCGCGCGGCAGCCGGGAACTCCCGCCCGGCGCCCCCGTCACCGTGTCTTTCCCGGTGGGGGCCACGCTCGTACTGCCGGACGAAAAGGGAAGCGTGCGCGCGACGCAGGAGGCGGCATGAGCGCCGGGGCGCAAGCGGCGATCCCGGCCGGCCTCGGGGTGCGGGCGGCCGGCCGCTCGATCGGCGGGCTTCTCGGATACGGGGCGATCTGGGCCTTCATGGCCGTTTTCCTGATCTACCCCCTGCTGCACCTTTTCTACGACGCCTTCACCACGGAAGCGGGCGAGTTCACGCTCGCCAACTTCCGCGACTTCTTCACCGACCGTTTTTACCTCCGGGCGATGGGGAACTCGATCCTGCTCGGGGTCGGGACCGTCGTCACCACCTCGCTCATCGGGGTCACCTTCGCCTTTCTTCTGCTGCGCTACGAATTTCCGGGGCGCCGCCTCTTCACCTACCTCTCCATCGTGCCGATGATCATGCCGCCCCTGGTCGGCGTCATGGGCTTCGTCTTCATCCTGGGCCGGGCGGGGACGGTCAACATCCTGCTCATGGACCACCTCGGCTTCTCCAAGCCGATCAACTTCATGTACGGCGTCCACGGCATCCTGATCGTCGAGACCCTGCACCTCTTTCCGCTCATGACCCTGAGCATCGTGGACGCGATGAGCAAAATCTCGCCCTCGCTCGACGAGGCCGCCGAAAGCGTGGGCGCCCGCGGGTTCCGGAAGTTCCGGGACATCACCTTCCCGCTCACGACGCCGGGGTACGTGTCGGGGGCGCTGCTCGTTTTCATCTGGACCTTCGCCGACTTCGCCACCCCGCTCGTCGTGGGGGTGGACGACCTTCTCGCCTCGCAGGCCTACCTCAACATCGTGCAGTTCGTCGACCGACGGCTGTTCAAGATGGGGATCGTGATCTCGGCCATCATGGTGCTGCTCGCCATCCTGTTTCTGATCGTCGCCAAGAAGTACGTCTCCATCAAGGACTACAGCTCGCTTTCCTACTCGGTGATCGAGCGCAAGACGCTCCCCCCCCTCGCCAAGGCGGGGGTGGTGTGCTTTCTCGGCCTGATCCTGATCCTCGCCTTCATTCCTTACCTGGGGATCGCCCTCGACGCCTTCGGCAAGGGCTGGGCGCTGACCCCCTTCCCCGTTCGCTACACGCTGCAGTACTTCGAGCGCGTCGCCTTCGAGACGCCGAAATTCATCCTCAACAGCCTGCTCTACGCCGGGATCTCGGTTCTGATCTGCATCGCGGTCGGCGTGCCGATCGCCTGGGTCGGGGCGCGCACGCGCTTGCCGGGCCGCGAGGTCCTCGACTCTCTCACCACCCTGATCCTCGCCCTCCCCGGCACCGGGATCGGGATCGCCTACATGCGGGCCTTCCGCGACCCGCTGCCCGGAATCGAGGTGGCCTTCATCGGGCTGTGGCTCGTGATCCCGGTGGTCCTGGGCGTGCGACGGCTGCCCTACACCGTGCGCGGGACCTACGCCTCGCTCCAAATCGTCCACCGCTCCTACGAGGAGGCGGGCGAAAGCGTTGGGGCCACCCGGGCGAGAACCTTCCGCGACATCACGCTCCCGCTCATCTGGAAGGGCGTCCTGGTGGGATCGCTCTACTCCTTCATCCTCGCGCTGCAGGAGGCATCGGCCACGCTGTTGCTCGTCGTCCCGGGGCATGAAATGATGACCGTGGGGATTTTCAATTTTTACATCGGGGGGTCGGTGAACGAGGCGGCGGCCCTCGGGTTCATCCTCATCCTGCTCGGGGCGGCCTGCCTGCTCGCCATCAACCGGCTGGCCGGAACGCGCATGGGCGGGGTGTTCGGCTGACCCGGCGCAAAAAAAAGAAAGGCCCCCCGGCGAACCGGGGAGCCTTTCCGTGTCAGGCGATCGGAAGGATCAACCGACCGTCGTGACGTTCACCGCCGCAGGGCCTTTTTTGCCCTGCGTGATGTCGAACGTCACGCGGTCGCCGTCTTTCAGCGTCTTGAAGCCGGATCCCGCGATGCCGGTGTGGTGGACGAACACGTCCTGGCCGTCTTCCGACTGGATGAAGCCGTAGCCTTTTTTGTCGTTGAACCACTTCACCGTTCCGTTGGCCATCGATGCACCCTCCTTTCCTGAAATTCTCATCGTCTCATCCTTCAGGGTGCCGCCTTGGAACGGATGCCCCGCAAGTCGAAAGGGCCCTTTAACGAAAGGGCTTTCGATGATTGAAGTAATTATATCGCACCTCGGCCCTCGAAATCAAGGGACCGCGACGAAAAAACCGGGAGGACCTCGCCATGCACCGCTTGCCCGACCGTTATCGCGCCCTCGTCTCCTCGGACTGGAGCGAGTGCCTCTCCCCCACGGGGCCCTTTGACTTCATCGCCTTCCATTTCCCCGAGCTGGCCGCCCGCTGCGAGGAGATCTTCCGCCGCTACACCGGCAACGCGATCACGCTGGGCGAGGCCTGCGAACGGCTCGCCGCGCTTCTGCCGGGCCCGGTGAGCGCGGAGGCGATGGACGCCTACCTCGAGCGCGGATTCGCCGTCTACCGCGGCGTTCCGGAGCTGATCGCCTGGTGCCTCGAGCGGGGCGTCCTGTTCATGATCAACACCACGGCGATGATCGGCTATTTCCAGCGGGTCCTCGCCGCGCGGCGTCTTCCGCCCCTGCCCGCCCTCTCGGCGAACGCCTTTCTGCGCTACCCCCCCGCCGCCTCGGATCCGGGGCTGATCTTCGAGCTGCGGGAAATCCCCGACAAGGGCGTCCACACGGCCGAGGCCGCACGCCGCTTCGGCATCCCCCCCCGCCGGGTGGTCGTGATCGGCGACAGCGGCGGCGACGGCCCCCATTTCGAGTGGGCCCACCGAGCGGGCGCCTTCACCGTCGGCAGCATGACCAAGGAGTCGCTCTCCCGCTACTGCGCCGAGCGCGGGGTGCCGATCGGCCACCGTTTCGGGGTGAGCTACGCCGCCGGCGAGGCACGGGACCCGGCCCGCGAGGCCGCCTTCGATTTCCGGGATCTCATCCCCGTGCTGCAGGACGTTCTCGAGGTCTAAAGCGCCATCCCGCGGCGGCTGCCCGGCCGGGATCACCCGCCGGCGGCGGGCGCCGGGCGGAGGCGTGCGCAGATCGTCAGCAGGTAGACCACGGCCATCGCCGCGGCCAGGCGCGGCAGCCAGGCATAGAGCGGGTTCACCACGAACGGAAGAAAGAGGAGGGGGTCCTCGATCATGGAGTGATTGATGCCGATCGAGAGCTGGAGCTTCTCCACTTCCCGGGCGCTCAAATCCAGCTCGCGCGACTGCTCCAGGATCAACGCGCCGCCGTAGGCGAGCCCGAAGAGCGCTCCCGTCAGCCAGAGCACGGTCGCCCGGCGATCCAAGCCGAGCAGGGTGAGGATCGGGCCGAACACGACGACCAGATACCCGATCCAGGCGAAGGCCTTCATGAACTCGATCAGGACCATGATCCCGAGCAGGATGGCGAGGACCTTGAGGCAGAGCAGCATCGTCTGCAGGCCCCAATCGGCGAGGAAGGCAATCAAGGAAGCCTTACCGTAGAGTGCGGCCGGGCCGACGGCGCCGTCGAAGGGCGCGGGATCGAGCCACGCGGCGACCAGCAGGCTCGTCACACCCGCAGCCGCGAGCCGAACGGCGGTCGCCTTCCAGAAAGAGATGCCGGTCCGGGCCTGGATGACCCCCTCCTGGGGAAGGTTGTGGGCGATCAGGACGAAGACGGAAACGATCGTCATGTGCTCGGCCGTGAGCGGCAAGACGGCCATGGCCGCAAGGCAGCCGTAGACGCCGGCCGTGAGGCCGATCACGATGGGAAGCGCCGCGCTTGCCGGCAGACGCAAGACCCCCATGGCGGGCTGCAGCACGACGTCGAGAGCCGGAAGCCATCCGCTCCACTCGAGCAGCGCGGTGGCAAGCGAAATGGGCAGCCAGATCTTGAGCAGCCAAAGGTAGGCGGAAACGCCCTTGCGCAGCCCGTCCGCGAGCGCCCCTTCCGCCTTGCGCCAAAACGATGCCATCGTTTCCCCGGTTCGCGCCGTTTTCAAAAGAACCACCGCCTCCCCCTCGCCTCCGGGGGCACGGCGGTGATGGCCGGGGTATAGCCCGGAATCGGGGGCAATGCAATTTCTTCGTGCACCCCTCAAGGCCTCCCCGGGTTCGGCCGAAAACTCACCGGGGAGCGGCCGTGAATCCTCAAGTCCTCGAGCACATCCTCCGGGCGAAGACCCGGGTCTCCTCGCCCGAAGCCTTGGCGAGCCTTCTGGCGAAGGCCCCGGGCCACCCCGAGCTTCTGCGGATCCATGCCGGCGCCCTCGAACAGGACGGCCGCCTCGAGGCCGCCCGTCGGCAGTACCTCCAGGCGACGGCGGGCTTCCTCGCCGCCGGCCGGACCCTCGCCGCCTGGTCGGCCGCGATGCGGGCCTGGCGGCTGCGGCGGCCGGCGGCCGCGGAGGTTTCCGCCGTTCACGACGCGATCGAGCGCTCGCGACCGCGGGAAAGGCCCGCGGATCGGTTTTTACGGGCGCTCGGCCGCGCCGAGCGCATGGCGGTCTTCTCCCGCTGCCTGCACAGCGCCGTGCCGGCGGGAGCCGTTTTCCTGCGACCCGGAACCCCGCCGCAGCACCTCCATCTCGTGGTATCGGGGGCCCTGCGGGAATCGCGTTACGAAACGATCGAGGAGCGACCTCGCCGGGGCCGGCCCCCGATACGCCTGCTCGGCGAGGGGGACGCCTTCGGGGAGGTCTATCCCTTCCACGAGGGGCGGCCCGGGCGTGTGCTCGTCGAGGGGATCGAGCCGGCCGAGGTCCTGTCGATCGGCCGTCGCCGGCTGATGCGGGCCTGCCTCCGCCACCCGGCCGTGGAGGGGGCGCTCGTGCGCCTGCTGGAAGTGAGATCCGAGGCGGCGGGCGCGGGGGGCACCGAGGGGATTCGCAAGGGAGATCGCTACCGCATCCCGGTCTCCATGAGCGTGGCGATCGATGCCGCCTCCAAAGGGGGAGAACCGCTTCGCCTCGCCGGGCTTTCCTTCGATCTCTCCGTTTCCGGGGTTTGCTTCATCCCGGAGACGGGCGGACTGCCCCCGGCCCCCACCGGGAAGCCGGGGGATGACCCGTGGATCGGGCGCCGCGTAAGGGCCGCGCTTCACGGGCAGGGGATGAGCCTGGAAATCGACGGGCGCATCGCCCGGCGGCACACGCTGCTCTTCGAAGGCCGGCGCACCTCGGCGCTCGCCATCCGGTTCGACGGCCTCCCGCCCCGCCTGCGAGGCCTGCTCTTCGCCTTCGCCGAAAACCTCGCCGCCGGCAGCCCCGGACCGCGCTGAGCCCCGGCCGCCCCCCCCTCATGGCGCTCCGCCCCGGCATCTGCTAATCAGGCGGCGTGGACGAATGGTTGGCCGCCTCGCTGGCGGGCGAGATTCTGCTTCCCGCCCTCCTCGCCGCACGCTTCCTGCGACTTGTCGACCCGGGCCCCGCCGCCTGGTGGGCGACCCTTCTGGCGTGCGCGGCGTGCGACGCGATGCTCTGGCGGGTGGCGCTCTGGCAGATGTTCCCCTCGTCTCTTCTTTTCGGCTGGGCGGGCCTTCAGGCGACGGCGGGTCTTGCATCCTGGAGGCGGCGACGCCTGCAAGGCGGCCGCGGGGCGCCGCGCCGTCTCCACCCGCAGACGGCATCGAGCCTGGTGATCGCCCTCGTCGCAACCGGCGTCCTGGCTGTCGCCGTGCTGGTGCCCCCGCCGCGGGACGAGGAGACGGTCGACCTCCATCCCCCCCTGCGGGGGGGAACCTTTCGGGTGATCCACGGCGGCGAGTCGGTCCTGACGAACCCCCATCGCAAGACGCTCGCGAAAGAGCGCCTGGCGCCTTTCCGGGGCCAGGCCCGGGCCTTGGACATCGACCGGGTCGATGCGCTCGGCCGACGCGCCGCGGGCCTTCGACCGCAAGACCTGCACGCCTATTTCATTTTCGGGCAGCCGGTATTCGCCCCCTGCGACGGGACCGTGATCGCGGTCGAGGCGGGGTTGCCGGATCTCGCGCCGCCCCGGATCGACCGCGACCACCCGGCCGGGAATTTCGTGCGCCTCGAATGCGACGGATTCGACGTGCTCGTCGCCCACCTGGCGCAATCGAGCCCGGAGGTCGTCCCCGGTCAACGGGTCGCCGCGGGGGACCGGCTCGGGCGGGTGGGCAACTCGGGCATGTCCCTCGAACCCCACCTCCACCTCCACGCCGAGCGGCGCGGGGAGGGAGGACCCCACCCCCTGGCGATACGCATCGGGGGCCGGCACCTTAAGCGCAACGACCGCTTCAGTCCGCCATGACGGGGGACCCGACGGGGAACGGGACGGAGGAGAGGGTGAGGGGATCCTCGAAGTCGAGCCGATCCTCTTTGATCAACCGGTAGTACTGCAGCACCTTCTCGACATAGGCCCGGGTTTCCGGAAACGGCGGGACCCCTTTGTAGCGGAGCACCGCCTGCTCGCCGGCGTTGTAGGCGGCCAGCGCGAGCCGAAGATCTCCGCCGAAACGATCGAGCAGGCCGCGCAGGTAGCGGGTTCCGGCATCGATGTTTTCCGCAGGGTCGAAGGCGTCGCTCACGTCGTAGGCCGACGCGGTGACCGGCATGAGCTGCATGAGGCCGCGGGCCCCTTTCTTCGACTTCGCCCGGGGGTCGAAACGGGACTCGGCCATGATGATCGCGAGAATGAGTTCCACATCGATCCGGTAACGGCCGGCGGCCTCGTGGAGGGCATGGTCGTAAGGCAGCCATTCGGGTTCCGCGCTCGGCTCGTAGGCGAAGGGGGAGGCGGGGCCGTGGACCCAAGGGCTCCCGTGCCGTTCGTGGGCCAGAGGATCCACGGTCTCCGGGGCTGCGGCGACGCTTTGGATCCCGCCCGCCCCGGCCGCACCCCCCTGCTCCGACCCCCAGCGGATGTCACTGATCGAAATCGCAACCCCCAGAAGGCCGGACACGACCCAGGGCCACAACCGCTCCCCCAGCTTCCGTGTCGCGCCGGCCTCCAGCTGCCCGAAAACCATGGTTCGTCACTCCTTCCTCTTGTCCGGAGAAAGCCGCGGTTGAGCCAAGCCTTCCCCGCTTGCGAATCGCCCCGGCGAAAAATCAAAAAGCAAAAAACGTGCAGGCCGGGATAAAAAATTGGATAGAGCGAAATCGGGAAGTTATGGCGCTCAACCCTGGAGAGGCAAGACGAGGTACCACCTTCCCCACCGAGACGTGGGTAAAACCTTTCCGAGCCGATCTGGAGAGAAGAATTCAAGCGCGGGTTTCATGAAGCGGATAATAGTATACCCGGAGAGCCGTGGCAAGGATTGGTGCGACTTTTTTTAACCTTGGCATTAAAATGGCATAAAATTTGCTTTAACAATTTGAGCGTTGCTCTGGGAGGGCCGATGGCCGAGGGATTCGCAAGGGGAGAGGCGGGGCGGAGTTGCCGACGCGAGGAGTTCCGGCACCATTTCGAAGCGGAGGGGCGGCCGATCGTGGCCGAGGCCGCCTCGCGCCGGGGGCGCTTTCAGGCCCGGGTGTTGAACCTGAGCGCGAGGGGGGCGCTGCTGCGGACGGATCACCCCCTCGCCGTCGGCGAGGAAATCGCGCTCACCATCCCCTTGGTCAGCAGCCGCGTGTCGCTCCGCGCCACCGGCGACGTTCTTCGCCTTGACCCGCGAGGGGCCGCGGTGCTCTTTCGCGTGGTGTTCAACTATTGATCCTCGACTTGATCCTCGACCGTCTCCCCGGCGGTCACCCGGGCGAGCGCCTCGCGCAGGGCGGGCTCGGAAAAGCCCCGGGAACGAAGAAAGCGCTCGAGCTTCGCCTTGCGGGCGAGCGGATGCGACGAGCGATCCAGCGTCGACCATTTTTTCCTTGCCGCGCGCCATGCGGACTCGGCCTCCTCGACCGGATCCTGGAAGGCCGCGGGGAGATTCTCCTCCTCCGAGGGGAACAGGCGCCGGCGAACAAGCTCCCGGCGCAAGCGAAGAGAGCCGAACCCCCGGCGCTTGAGGCTCTCGGCCAACTCGACCGCCGCGCGGCGCTCGTCGATGTAGCCGCGCCGGAGGCACTCGGCGATGACCTTCTCCGCGATCTCGCCGGGGACCCCCCGCCGCTCGAGCTTGACGGAGAGCTCGTAGGCGGAGTGCTCCCGCCGGCCAAGGAGGCGCAGGGCAAGGGTCATGGCCCGGCGAACCGCCGCATCTTCCATGGGCACCGAAACCGTTTCCGGCTCCTACTCCGCCGGGATCGTCGCCCGCATGCCGGTCGAGAGCAAGGCAGGGCCGCCTGTTTTGAAAAATGCAAAAAAATGTGAAAAAAGGCTAAAGTTCCCCGTGAATCGGCCGATACCAGATGGCGAGCGGGACGGGGATGTTTGACCGCAACCGCGACGGATGATAGCATAAAGACGGCGGCCGAGCGAATGATCGGCCCCATGTTCGAAGGAGAGCCTCATGCAGGTGACCCCCAAAGACCAGGCAACCCTTGTTGAGCTCTACGGACCGGCGAAGGTCGACCGCCCCGCGGCGCAGCCCACCGGCGAAGCCGCCGCTCCAGGGTCGGCCCCGGCGGACACGGTGGAACTGAACGATGCCGCGGCGCGCGTTCGCGAAGCCCGGGAACGGATCTCCACGTTTCCCGACATCCGGGAGGAAAAGGTTGCCGAACTCCGGGCGCGCATCGAAAGCGGCACCTACGAAATCCCGGCCGAGCGCGTGGCGGCCAAGATGATCCGCGACGCCTTGCTGGAGGATTCCCTCCCGTAGACTCCCCTGGGGAAACGTCAAGGCGGCTTCGGGTGCACCCGAAGCCGCCTTTTTTTGCTCCGCACCGTGGCCGCCGTTTTCCCCTGCCCCGTTCGGCGGGCTCGGGAAAAACCGCGACGCCCCTTGTCCACCGCGCCGCGTCGGGGCGCGGAGTCCTCTTTCCCACCCTCTGCGCAGTGTCCGCACCGCGGCGTCCAAGCCGGGATGGCCGGCTGCGAAGGCCGCTTGCGGCCGGGCGCCGGTCAGGTCTCGTTTCCGCTGAACTCGAACCATTCCCGGCTTGTCTCGGCCTCGCGCAGGGACCGCGAGGACTCGGAGCCGTAGAGCAGGTGTTCGCCTTTTGCCGTCAGCCTGAGGTTGAGATCTGCGCCTTCGACCGGCTCGAGGATGCCGATCGAGACGAGTTCCTGAACGGCTTTCTTGAATAGTTTTTTCTCCTCGGACGTGAGGCGGGGAAGGTAGACCGCATCCAGCCACTTTCCGGGTAGGATGTCGCCCGCCTCGGCGCCGATGGCGCGGAACTTGTCCAGAAGGTCCCGTTTGATCTCCTTTTTTTCCTTCATCGCACAGCCTCCGTCGTGCACGATCTCATGAAGGGAATGCCTCGGCGTCCCGTCCTTTGGTTCACTCGATCCCCTCGCAGGCGAGGCAGTAGGCGTGGATGCCCCGCGGGTCCTTGAGCCGAAGGCCCTCGAGCCCCTCGATCCCGGGCTGGAGGAGTTCCCTCGGAAGCAGAAGGCGGGCCAGCGCGCGGCCCAGATCGCTCCCCGCCCAGCGCTCGCGCAGCTTGCGCAGAATTTTTTCCTTCGCCGAAAGCGGGGGCTCGACGTAATCCACGGCGTAGGTTTCCAAGCCGGCGCGCCGCGCGGCGGCGGCGACGGCCTCCTCGATCCCGCCGAGATGATCGACCAGCCCGTGTTGCAGGGCATGACGACCGGACCAGATCCGGCCTTCGGCCACGCGCCGCAGCTGGTCGTCCGAGAGCCCCCGCGAGCGGCCGACCCGTTCGAGAAAGGCGGCATAGCTCCGCTCGACCAGGAGGCGCATGGCCTCGGCGGCAAGGGGGTTCAAGGGCCGGCTGGGATGGAGGGCGTCGGCGAGCGGGGTCGTCCCGACGCCGTCGTTGCGGATCCCCAGGGCTTGTAGGCCGTCGGCAAAAGAGGGAAAGAGGCCGAAGACGCCGATCGAGCCCGTCACCGTCGTGGGCGCGGCCCAGATTTCGTCGGCGGCGCAGGCGATCCAGTATCCGCCCGAGGCGGCCACCGAGCCGAAGGAGGCGACGATCGGTTTTCCCGCGCGCCGGGTGCGCTCGAGCTCCGCGAGCACCGTTTCCGCCGCGAGGGCGCTGCCGCCGGGGCTGTCGACCCGCAGCACCAAGGCGCGCACGGATTCGTCCCCCGCCGCCCGGCGGATCTGCTGCACGAGCGACTCCGACCCCGCCCGGCCGGCCCGGGGAAGTCCGTCCACGAGCACGCCCTGGGCGACGATCACCGCGACCTTGGGCCGCTCCGTGACGTCCCGGCCGCTTTCGGCGCGCCGCGCCCGAAGGTACTCGGAGACATCGACCTGCCGGAAGGAGCGCTCTTCGGGGTCCTCGCCGACGATCGCGAGCAGCTCCTCGCGCACGGCATGGAGCGGCCGCACGGCATCGACCAGGCCCGCCGCCCGCGCCGCTTCCGCCGCATCGCCGCCCGCAGCCGCCAGGTGATGGGGAAAGCGCTCGATGTAGTCGTCGATCGCCGCCGGTTCGATCCCGCGGAGCCGCGCCAAGTCCTCTTTGTAGGCCGACCACAGCGCGCCGAGCAAGGCGGCGTTCGCCGTGCGGTCCTCTTCCGACATGTCGCTGCGCTCGAAGGGTTCCGCGGCGGACTTGTACACCCCCGCGCGAAAGACATGGACCTTCACTCCCAGCCGCTCCAGGGCCGGGTGGAAGTAGTGGCGATAGATGCCGTAGCCTTTCAGGAACACCCCTCCGAGCGGTGCCAGGTAGACGCGGTCGGCGTGGGCGGCGAGAAAGTAGGTCGATTGCAGGAAGTAGTCGCCCGCGGCGATGACGGGTTTTTTCGATTCCCGAAAGCGCTCGAGCGCTTGACCCACGGCCTGGAGCTTGCTCAACTGCCCGCCGCTCAGCCGGCGCAGATCCAGGTAGACCGCCCGGATGCGCGGGTCGTCTTTCGCCAGGTCGATCGCTTCCACGAGGTCGCGCACCACCATTTCCGCGGCCCCCTCTTCCTCGGGGAGCAGGTCCTCCCAGGAGATTCCACGGCTTGCCTGCTCCACGAGAAGGCCGCTCGGTGCCACGAGCAGGGCGGCGGACGAGGGAAGGCGAGGTTCGCGGCCGCCGAACGCCAGAAAGGCGATCAGGGCCAAGAATCCCAGGAAAACCAAGTTTGCCGCCGCGCGACGGAACCCCGTCAGGGCGTTCCAGAAACCGCACGCGATGGCCTTCAGCAGGCGAAGCGTTTTTTTCATGTCCCGGTCTCGTGCGATGGTCGAAGGGATCGACCTGTAAAAATAAGGCACGGGCGGCCCTTGTCCAACGCGAAGCCCGTGGAAAACGAAAGGCCCCCTTGTCGGGGGCCTTCCCGGGTCCGAAGCGGGGATCGAGGTCAGTTGACCTTGATCTGCTTCGGTTTGTGTCCCTCGGGTTTCGGAACCTCGACCGTCAGCACGCCGTTTTTGAATTCGGCCTTGATCTTCTCGGCATCGACGTTCACCGGCAGGTTGAAGGAGCGCACAAATTTGCCGTAGGACATCTCGCGCCGGTAGTAGTTTTCCTCCTTGACCTCGTTTTCCGATTTCCGCTCGCCCTTGAGCGTCAGGACGCCGTTCTGGAAGTCGAGGCTGATGTCCTTCTTTTCCAGGCCGGGCAGTTCGGCCTTGATCACGACGTTGTCGTCGGTTTCGAACATGTCCACGGCCGGGACCCAGACGCCGTCCGCCCAAGCGTCTTCGCGGCGATCGGAGCGGAAGAAAACATCATCGAAAAGACGATTCATACGATCCCGCAGGGACACCATCTCTTTCCAAGGGTTCCAGCGAACCAGATCCATCATCGTTCAACCCCCCTTTCGACTTGCCTTTTGTCTTGCCGGCATGTAAGATTTGCCAGTTTTCGCTTGAATAATAATCCCCTTAGGAAGTATGTCAAGAGAGTAACATTACTTTATCGAAAAAATTTTATAAATAATAAATGCTGAGCGCCGAACGCATGGAAGAGTTCAAATTGCCGACTCCGGAGATCAAGGACCTGCGCGGCCGGCAATCGGTGCGCGCCACGTTCAAGCTCTCTCCCCGCGCCATCGCGGTCCTGAGCGTGGTGGCCGCGCATTTGGGGATCAAGCAAAAGTCCCTTTTCGACCAGCTGATCGAAGACACCGCCAGCCTGCGGACCATCGCCCGCGAGATCGAACCGGTCGCCTTTCGCAGCCTGGAACGCGTCCAGAAAACCTTCGTCATCAGCCGCAAAACGCTGGTCAGCCTGGAAGAGGCGGCGCGGGATGCGAGCGCCCCGCGCGATGCGCTGGTCGAGTATTCGATCCAGCGGCTGCTGCCCGTCCTTTTCGAGGAGCGCGAAAAACACCGCAAGCGGAAAACCCTGCGCGAGGAAATCCGCCGCCAAGTGGCCGAGGCCGAGAAGACCCTGAACAAGGCCGTCGCGCTGCTGGGCGAAGAGGATCCCCTGACGCTTCGCCTGAAGGATGCGGCGCGCGCTCTCTTCGCGCTCGAGGCTGACCTGGAGGAGCTTCTCGAAAAAGGCGAGGCGATCGAACGGTTCTAAAGCAGGCGCAAGGCGACCATGGTCACGTCATCGGCGAAGCGCCTTCCGGCGGCGAAGCGCTCGAGCTCCCGGACGACGGCCTGGACGAGCACCGGCACCGGCGCCCGGCCGTGACGGGCGATCAGTTCCCGCAGCCGAAGGGGGCCGAAAAACTCGCCCCCCGGCCCGGCGGTTTCCCAGAGGCCGTCTGTCCCGATGAACAGCAGGCTCCCCGCCGGCAGGGGGCCTGAGCTCGACTCGACGAAGACCGCCTGCGGGTCGACGCCGAGCGGCACTCCGACGCCGCGCAGCTCCTGGAATCGCCCGGAAAACGGGTCGAACAGCAAGGCCGGCGCGTGGCCGGCACGAACCCACCGCAGGATCCGCCGTTCGGCATCGACGTTCACGAAAAACATCGTCATGAAGGCGCCGCTTTCGCCGAAATCTTCGGCCAGGCTTCGGTTCACGTCGCCCAGCATGGCCGCTCCGCCGCCGGCCGCCAGGGCGCGCATGCGCAACGTGGCGCGCGCGGTGGCCATAAGCAGCGCTGCCGGGATGCCGTGACCGGAGACATCGGCCACCGCGATGCAGGGGGTGCCGGTGGCGTCCTCGAAAAAGTCGTAGTAATCCCCCCCCGTCTCATCGCAGGGGAGACTCACGCCGGACACCTCGAGCCCGGGCCAGACGGGCGCCCGGTGCGGCAGGAGCTTTTGTTGCACCTCGCTTGCGAGAAGCAGGCCCGTCCGCATGCGCAGGTGCTCCTCCAGCTTGGGGACCATGACGTTGAAGGCTTCGATGACGCGGTCGCGCTCATCCCCGGTGCGCAGATCGATGCGCACATCAAAGCGGCCGCGGCTGAGCGCGGCTGCCGCCTCGGCGAGCGTCGCCATCGGCCGCGCAAACCGCCGCGCGCCGATCCAGGCCGCCGCGACGGCGACCAGGACCGCACCGATCGCGACGGCGCCGACGATCCAGGTCTCCTGCCGGGTGAAGGACTCGATGGCCGCGGCCGCACGCTCGGGAAGCTGCGCGACGACCGCAAGCGGAACGGCCACCAGGAAGGCGAGCCCTTCGTGCACGGAGGCGTGGGCCCAGAGGTAAGGCTCCCCGCGGAAGTTCATCTCGAGGAGGCCCGAGCGCCGCTCCCGGATGGCCTCGGAGAGACGCCGCACCCCCTCCGGGTCGGCTTCCTCCGCCAGGGGTTCCGGGACCGGAAGCTCGTCCCAGCGAATCCCTCGGCCGTCCCTCTCCGCCCGGGCGAAGACCAGGATCTCCTCCGCTCGGCCGTCGCCGGCGGCGATCGCCTCGACGAGAAACGAGGAAACGCTCTCGCTCCTCCAGAGCGTGGCCAGCTCCTCCGAGCGCAGCACCTCGCTCAGGAGCACCTCCAGGCCCACGACCGTCTCCGGCCCTCCGCCGGGCGGAAAGACCCGCTGGAGCACCGTGAGCAACCGGCGGTGGCTTCCCGCCTCGACGACGGGTCCGATCCAGCGCGGCTCCCCGGACGCCTCACGCACCCCGGCCCGGCCGAGAGGATCGTATCCTTCGGGGAAGCCGCCTCGACCCGGGAAGACGATCTGGACGCCGCTTTCGGTCACCGCGAAGGCCGCGTGCAGCAACGGCCCCAAGCGCTGCGCCAGTTCCACGAAGGCCTCCTGGAGTCCGCTCAGCCGGTCGATCTCCCCGCGGACCGACTCCGCGGCAAGGCCGGGCGCGAGCAAAACGGCCGGCCGTCGGTGGCTGAGCCAGTAACCGCGGCTCTCCCCGGAATCCCACGCTTCCGCCACCGCCGGCCGCCACTGCGACTCGGGGGGCCGACGAAAGGGGTCGTCGAAGTCGGAGGCGAAAAAAAGCTCCGTCCGCGCGGGGGGCTCCTCGCCGAGGAGCGTCTCCGTCTCGCGGGCCAGCGCCGCGAGCGCGAACTCGAAGGAACGCTTGCTCATCTGGATGATCGCCGCCGAATCCTCCGTGCTCAGCCGCAGCATCTGCCGCCAGAGCGTCAGCACCTGGCGCCGGGTGTCGGCGGAAATCTCGGCCTCCAGACGCCCGATCTCCCGCCGCCCCACCCAGACGACGCCGCCGAGGGGAAGCAGGCTGAAGATCACCAAGACGGCAAAGAACTTCTTTCTCAGCTTCATGGCTCCCGCTCACCCTTGGGGCACCAGGCACGCGGCGACCGTCGACAGCACCCCCGGCTCCCCGACGAGCAGCGGCTCCTCGATCTTGCGGCCGTCGAGGTATTCGTTGAGATCGACATCGCTGCCGTCGATGCGCCGGAAGCGGCCGCCGGCGGCCTCGAGGATGATCCGCGCCGCGGCGAGCCCCTGGAAGCTCTCGTTGGCGATGAGCGCGGCGTCGGCACGCCCCATGGCCACGTAGCAGATGTGCGCCGAGGTGCAGCCGAAGGAACGGATCTTTCCGGGGAAGTTCGCCCGAAAGTGCTGGTGGAACCGGGAATAGGTGAGCAGGACGCTCTCGTCGTTCACCCCGCCGCCGGGGGGGATGCGGATCTCCCGGTCACCCCACCAGGCGGAGCCTCCGGCGCGGGCATGGAAAAGATCGCCGGTCGCGGGCATGAAGAAAACGCCGAAGACCGGCCAGAAATTCTCCATCATCGCCAGCGACAGCCCCCAAAGGGGGATGCCGGCCTGAAAGTTCGCGACCCCCTCGAGGGCATCGAAACTCCACAGGCAGCGTCCGCCTTCGTGGGAATAGCCCTCGGCGGGCCGATCGAAGCGGAACAGCCGGTGATCGGGAAACCGGCGGTGGAGTTCGCCCTGCAAAAACTCGGTCAGGGCGATTTCGGCCGCGGTCACCACCCCGTCGTCGAACTTCACCTGCGGCCGGCCCTTGCCGTAAAAGTCGAGCGCGATCTCGCCCGCGCGGCGGATCACCTCCCTGCCGAATCCGACCAGGTCGTCCATCTGCAACGTTCCGTCCTCGCTCATGCACCCTCCCTCTGCGCTCGTCGGTTGCGGCCCTGCGCCTCGTCGCGGCTCGCCCGGCTTCCGCGACCCCCGGCCAACTTGGGGCGCTTGACACGTCGCCCGGCGGGGGCTACCAGGCAGGGGATCGATCTCGTCCCCGACCGTTCAACGCAGGAGACCCCTCATGGAAACCCCGCTGCCCTCCCGGGAAGAAGCCCTGGCGCTCTTGCGCGAATACAACCGCAGCGAAAGCCTCCTCAAGCACGCCCGGGCCGTGGAAGCGGTCATGCGCCATTTCGCCCGCCTGCGGGGCGCGGACGAGGATCTCTGGGGCCTGGTCGGCCTGATCCACGACCTCGACTACGAGCGCTTCCCCGAAGCGCATTGCCGCAAGACCGAGGAGATCCTGCGCGAACGCGGCTGGCCGGAGACGGTCATCCGCGCCGCGGTCAGCCACGGCTGGGGCATCTGCTCCGAGGTCAAGCCCGAAAGCGAGCTCGAAAAAACCCTCTACGCGGTCGACGAGCTGACCGGGCTGGTGACCACCGCGGCCCTGGTGCGTCCCTCGCGCAGCGTGCTGGATCTCGAAGCCTCCTCGGTCCGGAAAAAATGGAAAGACAAGCGCTTTGCCGCGGGGGTGAACCGCCAGGTGATCGAAACCGGGGCCGCCCTGCTCGGCGTCGATCTCACCTGGCTCATCACCGAGACGATCCGCGGCATGCGCACCGTCGCCGAGGAAATCGGCCTGCACGGCGAAACTCCCCCCTGAAGGCCGACCCGTGAGGCTTCAGGAGACCTGCCGCCGGTCGGGGTCCCGCAGCCGCCCCCGCGCGAGCGAAACGCCGACCCCCGCCAGGCAGAGCAACAAAAACACGGCCAACGCCCCGCGCAGGCCCCCCAGAAAGAGGCCGCGGTCGATTCCCCCGAGCGTTTCCCGGCCGACCCGGACCGCAAACAAAAGCGTCACGATGCCCAGCGACACCCCCTGGCCGATCAGCCGCATCGTCGCCACCGATCCCGCGGCGACCCCGTAGAACCGGGCGTCCACGGCACTCAGGATGGCGTTCATGTTGGGGGAGGAAAACAGGGCAAAGCCGAAGCCGAGCAGCGCAAGCGCAGCCAGGATCGGAGCGAGGCTCTCCGAGGCGGCGGCGTACATCAGGCCGAGGAGGGCGAGCGCCGTCACGGCCATTCCCGCGGAGGCGGGGAAACGCGGCTCCAGCCGGTCGGAGAGACGGCCGGCGAAGGGCGAAAAACAGGCCATGAACAGCGGCTGCACGGTCAGCACGAGGCCCGCTTCCCGCGGCGAAAGCCCCTGGATCACCTGCAGGCAGAGGCTCATGAGGAAGGTCACCCCGAAGGTCGCCGCGTAGTGGATCAGGGCGGCAAGGCAGGAGAAGGCGAAGACCCGGTTTTCGAGGAGCAGGCGCACTTCGAAGAGGGGCTCCGGCCGGCGGATTTCCCAGCGGCCGAAGAGCGCCAGCCCGGCCAAGCCGGCCGCGAAAAGAACACCGCCCGCGGGATGATGGAGGTCGGCGAGCCCCGCGAGAAGCGCGATGACGGCCGCGGCATAGATCGCCGCCCCGACCCGATCGAGCCGCCCGCCGCAGGCCGGCGCCCATTCCCCTTTCAGGTTGCGGCCGGTCAGCCAGACAAGCAGCAGGCAGAGGGGCGGCGGCAGGAGGAAAATCGCGCGCCACGACCACCCCTCGGTCAGCGCCCCCCCGACGAGCGGGCCCAGGCTCAGCCCGGCGTAGACCGCGGCCACGGTGATCCCCAGCACGCGCCCGCGCTCTTCCCGAGGGTAAACCGCGGTGACGAGCGCAACCCCCGTCGAAAACACAAACGCGATCCCCACCCCCTGCACCACCCGGCAGGCGATCAACACGCCGATCGACGGGGAGAGCCCGGCCGCGAGCGTGGCGGCCGCGAGCAGGGCCATGCCCCCTTGGAAGGATTTCTTGCGGCCGTGGAGATCGGCCAGGCGGCCAGCGGGGACGAGCGCGGCCGCGGCGGCGATCAGAATGGCGGTCGCCACCCACCCGAGATGAACGGCATCCGCGCCGAGATCGCGGCCGATCGCGGGGAGAGCGACGTTGACCGCCGAGAGCATAAAGGGGGTGAGGAAGGAACCCGCGGCGGCCACCCCGAGAGCCGTGCGCCGCTCGCGGCCGTCATCGGCCGGGGAGGGAGGGCATGCGGAAGGGATCATGCGTCGTTCTGCTTAGCGGATTTCCCGCCGGGGCGCAACCGGCCGCCTTTACCCGGGGGGGGCCTTTCGCTATCATCGCCCCGCCATGGCCCCCGTTGAACGCCCGCCCGAGCTGATCCTCGCCCCGCTCAAGGGCTTCACGGACCGTCTCTTCCGCGACCTCTTCGCCGCGCATTTCGGGGGATTCGACCGCGCCGTGGCCCCCTTCGTCACCGCCTGTCCCCCGGACCGCTTCGAGGAGGAGCTGCTTCGCGACCTTTTGCCCGAGGGCAGCCGCTCGCTTCCGGTCGAACCGCAGATCCTCGGGGCCGCGGCCGAAGAGTTCCTCTTTCTCTACCGGCGGCTTGCGGACCGGGGATACCGCGAGGTCAACTGGAACCTCGGCTGCCCTTACCGCCCGGTCATGCGCAAGGGCCGCGGCGCGGGCCTGCTTTCGCGGCCCGACCTCGTCGATCGCTTTCTCGAGCGGGTCATGCCGGAGGTCGCGGGGGTGCTGTCGATCAAGATGCGCTTGGGCCGCCGCTCGTCGGAGGAGATCTTCGCTCTGGCCCCGATCCTCAACCGCTATCCGCTGCGTGCGGTGATCCTCCATCCCCGCACGGCGCGCCAGATGTACGGGGGCGCCCCCGACCTCGCCGCCTTCGAGCGGTTTCTGGCATGCTGCCGTCACCCCGTGGTCTACAACGGCGACATCACGGATGCGGCGGGCTTCGAAGCCCTGCGCACGCGCCTGCCGCGCGCGGCCGCGTGGATGGTGGGTCGCGGGGCGCTCAGCGATCCGTTTTTGCCCGCGCGGATCAAGGGCCTGGACCTTCCCGCTCCGGAGACCCGGCGCGAGATCTTCTGGTCGTTTCACGACGAGCTCTTCGCCCGTTCCGCCGAGCGCCTGGGCACGGACGACCCGCGCCGCCTGCTCAACCGCATGAAGGGCTTTTGGACCTACTTCGCGGATCGCTTCGCCGAGCCTGCGGCGGTCCGCCGCCGCATCCACCGCACCCCCGATCTCGCCGCCCTGCGGTCGGTGCTCTCCGGCCTGCGACGGGCCGAAGAGGAAATCGAGCCGCCGGGTGCGCCGCCGCCGGGCGGCCCACCCGGGACCGGATTCAGCGGGTCACCTTCAGCACCTGGAAGCCGGCGCCCGGCCGCTTGACGAGAAAGAGCACCGTCTCGCCGGACTTGGCCTTCTGGTACTCCGCGCGCAACTCCTGCACCGTCGTCACCGGAACGCGATTGACCTCCTTCACGATGTCGCCCTGCCGCATCCCGGCCTGGTCGGCCTTGCCGCCGGCGCGGATCTGGACGATGAGGACGCCGCGCTCTTCGGCCTCGAGGCCGAACCGGCGCGCCGTCTCGGGGTTGAGGTCGCTCGCCCGGACGCCCAGGTCGTCGGATTCCTGAGGGGCTTGGCTGCGCACGGGTTGCTCGGTGTCCTTGCGCTCGGCCAGCTTGACGCGCAGGGTGAGCTCCTTGCCGTCCCGCAGAACCTTCACGGGCACCTCGCGCCCGACCTCCATGCCGGCGACCGTGGTGGAGAGCTCCCGGCTGCTGTGCACGGGCTTGCCGTCGACGGCGAGAATGATGTCCTTGGCCTTCATGCCCGCCTTGTCCGCCGGGTCCCCCGGAAACACCTGGGTCACCAGGACTCCTCCCCGCGTGTCCTTGAGCCCGTAGTACTGGGCGAGCTCCGGGGTCAGGTCCTGGATGCCCACGCCCATCCAGCCGCGCACCACGCTGCCGCGCTCCTTGAGCTGGGCGATGATGGTCTGCGCAAGGTTCACCGGGATCGCAAACCCGATGCCCTGGCCCTGGGCGATGATCGCCGTGTTGATGCCGACCACCTCGCCTTGGAGGTTCAGGAGCGGGCCGCCGCTGTTGCCGGGATTGATGGAAGCGTCGGTCTGGATGAAATCGTCGTAGGGGCCGGCCCCGATGAAGCGCCCCTTGGCGCTCACGATGCCGGCGGTCACGGTCTGCTCGAGCCCGAAGGGGCTGCCCACGGCGAGCACCCAGCTTCCCACCTCGAGCTGGTCGGAGTCCCCGAGGCGAAGCGGCCGGAGATCTTTGGCGCCGTCGATCTTGATCAGGGCGAGGTCCGTTTTGGGGTCCCGTCCGACGATCCGGGCGTCGAACTCGCGTTCGTCGAACAGGCGCACCTTGATCTGGTCGGCCCCCTCGATCACGTGGTTGTTGGTGACGATGTAGCCCTCGGCGTCCAGGACAAAGCCCGACCCCAGGCTCTGCTGGCGGAACTCACGCCCCGGCCCGCCCTCGCCGAAGAAATCGCGGAACGGATCGCGATCGCCGAAGGGATTGCCGAAGAAGTGGCGAAAGACCGGCCCCCCCTCTTTCAGGGTCTTCACGGTGCGGATGTTCACGACTCCCGGCCTCACCTGCTTGGCGAGCTCGGCGAAGTTGGGGAGCACGGTGGGGACGCTTTCCCGGGCGGAAGCCTCCTGCGCGAGGGGGATGGAGAGGACCGCCGCCACGGCCGTGGCGATGAGGATGCGAAAGAAGGACATGTCGAACCTCCTGTCCGTCGGCATGGCACGTTTCGATGACAACAACCTAAATATCATAGTTCCGCCTTCGGCGCCCCGCAAGTCGCCGTGAAGCGGCGGCGGCCCTCGCCCCTCAGCGCCCCATGAGATCCGGCAGCACGAGGGCGATCGCGGGAAATGCGGCCAGCAGGGCCGCCGTCAGCAGAATGGCCGCCAGAAACGGCAGCGCCCCCTTGAAGATCTCGCCGGCCGGGACGGGCGCCGCCAGGCCCGCGATCGTGTAGACGTTGAGGCCGACCGGCGGGGTGATCAGCCCGGCCTCCATCATCAGCACGCAAAAGACGCCGAACCAGATCGGGGAGACGCCCAGGCCCGCGACCAACGGAAAGACGACCGGCAGGGTGAGGACCAGCATCGACACGGCGTCCAGAAAGCAGCCCAAGAGCAGGTAAAGCGCCGTCAGCATCCCCAGCACCCCGGCGGCGGAAAGCCCCAGCTCCGCGATCGCGGCCGCAAGCCGGGCGGGAATCGTGGACAGGGCGAGAAAGGTGCTGAAGACCGTCGCCCCGGCCACGAGAAAAAGCACCATCACCGTGACCCGGCTTGCCTCCGCCAGCGCCTCCGTCAGCGCCTGCCGCGTGAGGCGCCGGCGGCAGGCGAGCAGGGCGAGCATGGCGAGCGCGCCGATGCCTCCGGCCTCGGTGGGGTTGATGCGGCCGGAGTAGATCCCTCCCACGACCAGGAGGAAGAGAAGAACGCTCTGCCAGACGCCCTTCACGGCGCTGAGCTTCTCGCCGGCGCTGGAGGGGTGCGGTCGGGCGGGGGCATGCGCCGGGAAGAGAAGGCTCCAGAGGACCACGACGGCGCCGTAGGCCGCGCAGAGCAGCATTCCCGGCAGGACGCCCGCGACCAGGAGCTTGCCGATCGACTGCTCGGTCAGCATCCCGTAGACCACGAACCCGAGGCTGGGGGGGATGAGGAAGCTCAAGGTGCCGCCTGCGGCCACCACCCCCGTGGCCAGCCGCGGCGAGTACCCGAAGCGCCTCATCTCCGGCAGGGCGACCGAACCCATCGCCGCGGTCGCGGCCACCGAGGAGCCGCAGATGGCGGCGAAGCCGGCGCAGGCCCCGAGGGTGGCGAGGGCGAGCCCCCCGGGAAGCCGCCGCAGCCAAATGTCGAAGCTGGTGTAGAGATCGTGGGTCACCCCGCCCGCACCGGCGAGATGCCCCATGAACACGAAAAGCGGGATGAGGCTGAAGGGGTAATGCGCGGCCGTTTCGTAGAGAACGCGGGCGGGCACCGGCAGCGCGGCCTCCGGGCCGGCGAGCGCCCACAGTCCCGCCAGGCCGAGGCCCATGAGGAGAAAGGCGATCGGCATGCCCGAGGCGAGAAGCGCCGGCAAGGCCAGCAGGCCGACCGTGCCCACCGCGGTCGGCTCCATCACCGCCTCCGGAGCAAGCGCCGCAGCGCCGCCCAGGCCTCGAGCCCCAGCACGCCCGCCAGCAGCAGGCCGCCTGCGGCCACGAGCAGGCGAAACGGTCCCACGGGGATGCGCAGCTGATCGGAAACCGCCTCCTCGGCGAACCCCTGCCGCACCCCCTCCAGCACGAGAACCGCGGTCACGGCCAACATGGCCGCCGCGTTCAGGAGACGCACCGCCTCCCGCAAACGGGGCGGCAGCCGGGAGAGCAGCAGGCCGACGGCGACGTGCCCCTTCTCCTGGTGGGTGTGGGCCGCGCCGAGGAGCACGCAGGCGGCGAGCAGAAACTCCGAAATTTCGAAGACCCCGGGAAGCGGCCGGCCGAACAGGGTGCGGCCGGCGACGTCGACGCCGGTGAGCACCATGAGGGGCAGCAGGCAGACCATCCCCGCCCCACCGGCGGCGGCGCTCAGGCGGCGGACGATCCGCTCCAGGGGAGGGTGCGCTGGGTCCACGGTTCCTCCTCCGCGGCCGGCGGGCTCCCCCGGCGGCCCTTCCCTCACCGGGCGCGCAGTTCGGGGGGGCAGGCCACGACCCGAACGCCCCGCCGGCCGCACTCTTCGTCCATCACCGTGACCGCCCGCCGGGCCGGAAGCCCCTTGCCCTCGAGGTCGTCCGCCCAGCGACGGGTCACCTCCTGGAAGCGCTCGAACCAGCGCTCGGCCTCCGCCCGGGGAAGCTCGGCGGTGCGCACGCCGGCGCGCTCGATCTCGGCCAGCATCCGCGGGTATTCGCTGAGCGTCAATCCCCCCGTGGTGCGGAAGGGGTTGGCGGCGACCTCTTCGATCACTTGGCGCCGGGTTTCGTCCAGTCGATTCCAGAAGCGGCGGTTCACCACCACCCCTTCGGAGACGCAGCCGAAGGTCGTGACGAGGCCGTGGCGGAGCACTTCATGGAGCTTGAACGCCAGGATGACGGGTGGGCAGGTCACGATGCCGTCGATCGTCCCGCTTTCGAGCGCGAGGTAGACGTCGCCGGGGGGCATGAAAACCGGCTCGCCCCCGAGGGCGCGGATGTAATGGCTCTGGTGCCCGCCGGGGGTGCGGATCTTCATCCCCCGCAGATCCTCCATGCGGCCGACGGGCCGGCGGGTCCAGAGAAAGGACTGGATGCAGCCGTTCAGCTCGATCACGTGCACCTCGCGAAACTCCTCGCGCAGCACGCGCTCGTAAACCGCCCGGCCGATGTCCACGGCAAGGTCCTTGCCGTCCACCCAGGCCGCAAGCGAGAGCACATCCGTGAGCGGAAAGCGTCCGGGGGTGAAGGTGGCCGTGAAATAGCCCATGTCGGAGAGACCGTCGCGGACGATGTCGAAGTGGGCCGGGGCCTTGCCGAGGGCCCCGCCGGCGTAAAGCCGGTAGTCGAGAGCCCCCCCGCTGCGCCTTCGGATCTCCTCGAGCATCGGGGTCCAGACGGTGGTGGTCTCGCGGCTGAGCGGGGGATGCCAGGTGCTGAACCGGAGAGGCTCCGCCCCCGCCGCCGCGGGGACCCACGCGAGCACCCCGCTTCCCAGGACGACCCCTCCTCCGAGGAGCCCTTGGAGAAACGCCCTGCGGGTCATCCCGCACCTGCACATGATCGCCTCCGTCGCCCCCCGGCCCGCCGGTCGGAGGAGCGCTGGTTTCGGGACTCAGGCCGCGCCGCTCGTGGCGTCCGGGGGTGGCTCCGGGCGCCGCCCGCTGCGCAGGAAGGCAAGGAACGGGCGGGCGAAATAGGCGGCCAGGGCCAGCACGACCGCCAGCCCTGCGGCGAGCAGGACGGCGCGCTCGAGCAGCACGGCCCCCGCCGCCGTCCCCGCCATGAGCAGCGCCACCGCGACGAGCGATGCCGCATGGCGGATCCCGCAGAGATAGACCGAAAAGGCGATCAGCAACACGAGCAGGGGGCCTTGAGCCTCGGGCGCGAGCCCCCGCCGCTCCGCCAGCCACAGAACCGCCCACACCGCCGCCGCCGCGCCGGCCCATTGCAGGAGCTGCTCGAGGAGGAGCTCACGGATCGAGGCCGCGCGCCCTCCCGCCAGGCAGACGCCCAGAGCGCCCACGCCGATCAGCCCGACGAGGGTGAGCCAGAAGCCGGGGGTGCGGGCGGCGGTGAAGGGCGCGGCGAACAGCCCTGCCCCGCAGAGGCCGACGAGCGCCAGGAGCAACACCGTGCGCACCCAGGGTCGCCATCCCCCCGCGGCGGCCCCGCCGCCCGGGGGCGCCGTCGTTTCCATCGGGCCCGCGTCCATCGTCTTCCCCCTTTCCTTGCGGTCTCACTCGTAGCCGAGCTCGATCAGGCGCTCCTCGTCGATGCCCAGGAAGTGGGCCACCTCGTGCACCACGGTGATCTCGATTTCCTCCTCGAGTTCCTCGCGGCTTGCGCACATCTCCTCGAGCGGCCGCTTGAAGATGTAAATCGTATCCGGGTAAAGCGGCGGCTCCGTCGCCGAGCGCTCGTTCAAGGGAACCCCCGTGTAGACGCCGAGCGGCGGATCCTCGGGCGAGAAGCCCAGCTCCTCCAAGAGCGCGGGGTCGGGACGGTCCTGGACGGTGATGACGACGTTGTCGAGGTGCCGCCGGATTTCCTCCGGGATGCGACGGATCGCCCGCTGGACGATGCGCTCAAACTCGGCGCGGCTGAGCTTCATGGGGGCCTCCTCGGCGACGGATGGATGATAGAAGAGTCCGTTGCGAAACTCAAGGCGCCCCCGGGCCGACGCGGTTGGAATGCCCGCGGAGACATGATAACGTTGGAAGTAACCGCCGGCAGGGCCCGGTCGCGTGCCGGCTTCTGCGAAGGATTCCGGGGCCGGCCCCCGCCGCCGGGCAACCCGCGCTCATGACGCACGCAGCCAAGATCCCGCCGCTCTATTTCGACCGCAAGGACCGCGATCTCATCCGCATCGTCAACGAGTCCCTGGACGCGACGCGCGCCTCGCGCAAGCGCTATTTCCCTTACTTCCATCCCAACGGCATCAAGGAGCTGGCCGAGAGCAAGGGGTTGCGCACGGCCTACGCCGTGGCCTACCTGCTGAGCTCCCTCGAGGTCGGGGGCGTGGAGGACCGGCTGCGTGCGCTGCGCATGTTGCGCATGGAAGTGATCGACGCCGCCGAGGGCCCTCTGCCCAAGAACACGGCCCGCGTGCTCCTGGAGATCATGAAGCACCTGGTGCGCGCCCGGGGGGACGAGCGGCGCCAGCTCGAGCTCGCCCACGATTTCCGCCTGGCGGCCTCGGGCAAGCCCCGGTTCATCCGCCGCATGCTGCGGCGCTACCACCTGCTCGAGATGCCCGAGGCCTGGAACCAGCTCGCCTTCGACGACCACGTCCACGACGTGAACACCAAGGGGCGCAAGTCCTCCTCGCACCTCATCATGGACGCCTGGATCAAGGGGATCCGGCGGCTGCGGGTGATTCACTACTACTACCTCGAACCGCGCTTCGCCGCCGAGCTCTTCGAGGCGGCGCGCATCCTGGAAATCGATGTCCGCATCGGGATCGAATACTACGCCCGCTTCCGCGACCGCTACGTGCAGCTGATCTGGGTCCCACGGGGCTTCGCCGACAGCCAGGCCTTTCTCTGCTTCCTCGAGGAGCCCGCCGTCTCCCGGCTGATGGAAGCCGGCCGCCAGGCCGCCCGCTGGCAGCAGCGCTCGGTGATGGAGCTGCTCGAAAAATTCAACGCCGTTCACCGCCGGGCGATCGCGCAGCGGCTGGGCGTGGAGATGGCCCCGATTGCGGAATCGGAATTCCTCGATTTCGTCGGCATCGGGCAGAAATCGAAGCTGCACCTCTCCAAATTCATCGAGGACCGGCTCGTGCTCGCCCTCGAGCGCCGCGTCGCGGAGCTGCGCCGCGAGTTCCCCGCCGCCTCCGCCGAGCGACGCGCCGAGATCGAGCGCTGGGTGGCGGAGGTCAATCGGCTGGACCTGGAGGCCTTCATCGACGGCTTTCTCGAACCCGAGCGCAACCCGGAAATCCGCTACCCCGAGCAGCCCTCCACGGACCCGGACACCCCCGAGCTGCTGCGGCTCGGGCCCCGGGAAATCCTCGCGCGGCTCGCCGCCCTGCATTCCGGTTATCGCATCACGCTCAACCTGACCCATCTCACCGCGGCCGACGTCCTCGAGCTTCTCTACGACTGCCAGGGAATGATCACGCGGCTCGAGCTCTTCAACCTCAAGGACTACATGGCGGGGAAGACCCAGCACATCGGGGACATCGGCCGCCTGATGCTCGCGGTGAACGAGGGCAGCGTCATCCACCTCAAGCAGGTGATCCGGGAGATCATCGCCGGGCTCTCCGCCGACCGGCCCCGCAGCGCCGCCCAGGCCGAAAAGCTCCGCGCGATCCTCTACGACATCGAAAGCTTCACGTCGTTTTACGCCGGCCGCGCCCTGAAGGCCCGGATCGGCAGCGACTCGACCGGTCGCTCGCCCCGCCTGCCGGGCATGGGCATCGCCGTGCTGGAGACCCTCCCCCCACGCGCGCGACGCGAGGTGCGGCGACAGGATCCGGCGCAATCCCGCATGCTGCTGCCGGTGCAAATGACGGTCTACAAAACGGTGATCCACCTTCCCCGCGAAGCCGCACTCTCCGCCTCCCGGGAGTTCAACGGCTTCGCCGGGGAGCTGTCCTGGAGCCCGTTGGGCCGGAACCGGGTCGTCCGCTGGCAGGTGGAGACCACGCAGACCCGGCTGGCCGAACCGGGAAATCTCGTGACCCTCGGCGGCTTCCGCCGCTCGATCGACAACGGCCTGCGGCTGGAGGCCCGGGAGGAGGCCCCCCCCTCCCCGCTTCCCCCCCTGTCCTGCCTGAACAGCCGGCTCAAGAACGCGCTGAAAGTGCTCTGCGGGTTCCTTCCGGCCTTCGCCACCTTCTGGTTCACCCAGCCGTGGTGGCTCCTCGCCTACGGCGGGGCGGTGATCTGGTTTGCGATCACCGGGCTGAGAAACATCCTGCAAGCCGTGCTCGGCGGGGGGGGGCTCCGGCGCTCGCCGCTCCTCAACTGGAGCGACTACGTGAGCTGGAGCCGCCTGACCGACTCGCTGTTCTACACGGGGTTTTCGGTCCCGCTGCTGGATTTTCTCGTCAAGACGCTCCTGCTCGACCGCGGCCTCGGGATCAACACCGGGAACCAACCGGCCGTGCTCTACGCGGTGATGGCGCTGGTGAACGGGGCCTACCTCTCGAGCCACAACATCCTGCGGGGGCTCCCCCGCGAGGCGGTGGTCGGCAATTTCTTCCGGAGCGTGCTCTCGATCCCGATCGCCTTCGCCGTCAACGCCGCGGCCGGCGCCGTGCTCGCCTCCGCCGGCGTCGCCTCCCCGGCCGCGGAGCTGCAGAAATGGGCGGCCATCATCTCCAAGGCCTCCTCGGACACCGTGGCCGGGTTCATCGAGGGCATCGCCGACCGGCGCAGGAACATCCTGCTCCGCCTGCGCGACTTGCGCGTCAAGTTCGGCCAGCTCTTCGAGACCTATGCCCAGCTCGAGCTGATCTACCCTGATGTCGAGGTCTTCACCGTGTTGCAGGAGACCCCCGCCGCGGATCGCCGCTCCGCGGGGGAGGCGCGCGACCTCGAGCGGATCATCATGATCCACGCCCTCGACCTCTTGTATTTCTGGATGGTGCAGCCGCGCGGCCGCGATGCGCTCGAGCGTTTCCTGCAGACCCTGACCGAGGACGAACGGTTGATCTTCGCGAGTTCCCAGTTCACCCTGGAGCGCTGCCGCGAGATCAGCCAGCTTTTCCTGGACGGAATCCTCGGGGAGAATTTCCCCAAGCCGCTTTCGTTCTACCTCGCCCGCTACGGGGAGTACCTCGAGGCCGTCAAGCGGCTCGCCTTCGCCGAAACCTCGCCCCTGCCCGCGCCGCCGCGCCGCTACCCGGCGAAGCCTCCCGTGTTGAAATGCCCCGTCGCGCCGGGAAACCGGGAGGCGGAGCTTCCGTGAACGGCCGGAAGGTTCGGCGACGGGCGCGGCGCGGTCAGCGGCGGCGCGCGCGGAGCGCCCGGTGCTCGCGCTCCAGCTCGGCGAGCAGCCGCTCGAGGGTCCAGGTTTCCGAGACGGGGGTGAGAACGGCCCAGAGGACGCCCTCGCCCCCGCCCCTGCGCCAGAGGGTCAAGAGACGGGCCAGGCCCGCCTGGGGGATCCCGGAGACGATCACGGCGCGGGGCAGATGCGAGGGGTGGCCCGCCCCGGCCCCGCCGGGCAGATGGAGAAGCTCGGCGAGGGGGCTCGCGGCCTGCCCGGTTTCCACCCAGACCTTCGGCACCCCGGCGAGGCCGGCATCGGAAGCGACGGCCGTGAAGCGGCGTGCGGCGTCGCCGGAAAAGCCGCAGAGCAAGAACTTCGGCGGGCCGTAGAGCGGCGTTTCGTCGGCGGCGAGCTTGGAGAACGTTCCCTCTTCGGTCACGCGGGATTTCCTTTCCGGGCCGGGCTCAGTACCCGATCCTCACGCCCACGCCGGCCCCCCCCCCGAGCCGATCCCGATTCCGATCCCGCTTCCGGCCCAGGGGTCTTCATCCAGCCAGGGCATGGCCGTTTGGATGAGGACGACCCGTCGCTCCGCATCGGTGCGGATCCCCGCGGAGAGGCTCGAGTACCAGACGCCGATCGCCTCCCCCTGAACGTCCAGGACGTAAGCCCCGAAGGGAAAGGCGCCGCGCGCCGGAAAGCGCTCGACCAGCCCGACCACCTTCTCGAACGTCGGCGACTGCGGGTCGACCTCCGTCCAGTGGATGTCCTCGACCCGCCAGGGCGGTTTGAGGCCGATCACGGCGTACGGGCTGTTCTCCTGGAAGTAATACCAGTAGCGGTACCCGGGGTAGACGTGGAGCGTCTCAAAGGCGCGGCCGACTTCCCGGGAGGCCCGGAGCGCACCCCGAGGGCCAAGCGCACAGCCGGAAACGAGCATCACGGCCGCGATCCCGAGAACCGTCAGGCCCCGCGCCGCCACCCTCGCTCGCCTCGTCATGGCACACCTCCCCGGCGGGTCCGCCCCGTCGGGGGGCGGAATCGCCCTTGCGTTCCTGGGCAAACCTAGCGCCTCTCGGCGCGCGACGCAAGCCGGGACCACAGAGGGCCTCATTCGGGAAAGCGCCACCGGTCGCCCACCGCGGCGAAACGGACGGTTTCCCCCAGCGCGGCGCGCAGCCGGCAAACCTCGGCCGCACCCGAGCAGTGGAGCGGAACGATCGCGGCCGGCGCCTCGCGGGAGAGCGCCGCGATGGTGAGTTGAAGGCGCTCTTCGGAGGCCCCGCGCAGGTGCAGACCGCCCACGATGCCGGCGATCCTGCGGTCCCCGAACCGGCGACGAACCCGGCGGATCGTGCCCGCGATCCCGGCATGGCAGCATCCCGTGACGAGCACGAGCCCCGCCTCCCCCAGGTCGGCGACGAGGCCGATGTCGTCCTCGATCTCGTCGTCGACCGGGCCGCCCGCCCCCGCGCGGAGAAACCCTTCGGGCCGTTCCCAGGGCTCCCGCGGCGCGATCCCGCCGGTCGTCCACAGCCCCGGAACCAGGGCGAAGGGCCCCGCCGCTTCGATCAGCTCCACCCCCGCGGCCCGCACGTCGGCGGCTTCCAGGCCGGGGCCGATTTCGCTCACGCGCGGCCGCGCCCGGTAGCGCGGTCCCCAGAGCCGCGGGTGGCAGACGAGCCGCCGCGGCCGCGGCTCCCCGGAGAGAAGCGCGTTCAGCCCCCCGGCATGGTCGTAGTGGCCATGGCTCAGGACGACGTCCGCGATCCCGCGGGGGTCGATCCGCAGGGCATGCAGGTTGTGTTGCAGGACCGCGCCGCTTTGCCCGGTGTCGAAGAGGACTCCCCGCTCGCCCCAGGCGCCCTCGGCGTGGAGCAGGATCGCCAGCCCGTGTTCCGCGCGCAGGTCGCGGACCTCCACGCGGTTGTCGACGAGCAGGGTCAGGGTCAGGCGCCGCAGCGGCTCGACTGCTTCTCCCGGCTTCCCGGGCCCCGCCCGGGGCGGGGGGGTTGCGACCGGCTTCACGCGCCGCCTCCCTCTTCCTCGCCCGGGAGCAGAATGACCCCCTCGCCCCGCAAGCCGTCGATGCCGATCCGAAGGGGCCGCTCCCAGCGGAAGTGAAGCAGCGTCTTCGTTTCCCCGAAGGCCGCATCGCCGCGACGCAGCCGCTCCCAGCGGATGAAGGCCTGCGACCCGTGGGGAACGGTGAGGCAGCCGATGTTGAGAGAGGTGACGTTTTGGAAGAAATGGGTCCCCTGGGCGGGCTCGACGTTGAAGCCCGGGAGGCCCACCTCGACCAAGACCCGCACCCCCGAAATCTGCGCCCAGCCGACCCCGATCCCCATCGACGGGTCGGTCGACCCCCAGCGGCCGAACCCGACGAGGGCGTAAGGGCGCCCCTCCTGCAGGAGGCGGCGGTTCAGCTCGCCGATCTCGCCGGCGATCTCCCGGGTCCGGGAAACGTCGAAGACCTCGGGCTTGACGCACAGGAGGTCGCGGACCCCCTGCGTCCAGCCGTTTCCGTGGGCGAGGTGCGAGTAGCAGAACGCGCGCTCCTTGAGTCCCTCGGAGATCGCCACCCGCTCCCAGCGGGGACGCGAGGCCATGGGCCGCAGCTGGAGCGGATAGAACACGGGACGCCCCTCCTCGGGCAGTTCGCAGGCGAACTCGATCTCGACCGGGATGCGCATGGAGCGCTCGCAGGCGGTGAGCAGCGCGGCGAGAAGCTCGCCGAAGCGCATCCGGCCGTCGCGCAGCACCTTGTGGAAGGTCACGACCCGCGGCCCCTCGTAAAAGAAGCTGTCCACGAGCAACCCGCTGTCGGACTGGTAGACCGAGGCCACCTTCTGGAGGACGCCGTCGGCCTCGGCGGTCGCCAACGGCAACAGGCGGAGGCGCTCCATCGCGGTCGGGTCCCGCGGCTCCGGAATCGGTGTCATGTCCAGGGCGTAGAAGTGCTTCTGGGTGTGATAGAGCCAGTCGCGCATGTCGGCGAACTGCGGCAGCAACAGGGGGTAGCGGGGGCAGAAGCGCACGATCGCCCCCCCCTCGACGACGGTCTTGCCCAACCCGAGGGCGACCTGTGCGACCCCGTCCTCCGGTTTCATGTAGGAAAGGGGGTAGAAATTCCGAGACTGCGCGACCCCGGAGAAGGTGGGGTAGAACCACGACCCGCGGCGGCTCCCGCCCAGCGTCTGCACGACGACGGACATGCGCTCGTCCTCCAGCCGGTAGCCGGTCTGCCGGAAGTAGGCCCGGGGATTTTCGCCGAAGGTGGAAGCCCAGACGAGCTTGACGGCCGCCAGGAGCGAGGCGAGGCGCTCCGCGATCGTCTCCTCGCTGTTCGGCAGCATGTAGGTCGCGTAGATCCCCGCGAGCGGCAGGTTGTGGGAGTCCTCGAGGATCGAGGAAGAGCGCACGGCGAGCGGCTCGCCCACGGCCTGCAGCCAGGCCCCGAGGTCCTCCACGAGCTGCGGCCGAAGCCTGCCCTCGAGGAAGCGGCGCCTGAGCTCCGCGGGCTCGAGCCCGCCCTCGAGCGCCGGCTCCCAGAGGCGGTTGTCCTCCATGAAGTGCACGAACTCGTTCGAGCAGACCACGAGCGTCGGCGGGATCTGGAGCGCCATCCCGGGGAACTGCGCGCGGAGCTCCAAGCGCGAGAGCAGGTAGCGCAGAAACCCGATGCCCCGCGCCTTGCCGCCGAGCGAGCCCTCCCCCAGGCGCATGAACTGCAGCTCCCTCGGGTTGCGGCCGGGAAGGAAGCGCGTGATGATGTCGCTTTGTTTCTCGTAGAGAACGGTTTCGATGACCCGGATCAGAAAGGAGCGCAGCTCCTCGGCGTCCCGGAAGTCCTCCACGCGCTTGGGGTAGAGCTGCTCGGCGATCCGGATTTCGGTGCGGGCCATCATCCAGTGGGAAAAGTGCTGCCGCGCGGCGTGGTAAAGGAGCGAGGCGGCCGGCACCTCGCGCAGCCGATCGAGGAGCTCGCGGGGGTTCCCCGCCCGGGCGATCTCGCGCCCGTCGGGCAGGCGGAAGATGAAATCCCCGAATCCCAGGGCCTCGCTCAGGAAACGCTGCAGGTCCTCCATGAGACGCGTGGAGTTCTTGTCGATGAAATAGGCCTGGAGCGCCTCGGCCCGGGCGCGGTTCGTTTCCGGCTCGGCCGACTGGATGCAGATCGGAAGATCGGGCATGTCGCGGCGCAGCAGGCGCACCAGCGCAAAGCCCGCCTCGGCATCCGGCCGTCCCTCCCGGCGGAAGCGCACGTCGCTGATCACCCCCAGCATGTAGGGCCGGAAGCGGCGGTAGACCTCCAGCGCCTCCTCGTAGCTCGAGGCCAAAAGCACCTTGGCCCGGGAGCGCATGCGCAGCTGGCGGTGGAAATGGTTGAGGCCCTCGTCGATCAGGCGCCGCGTGAGGTCCATGATCGCCGTGTAGATCACCGGCAGGAAGGTCGACACGTGGGCGACGGAATCCTCCACGAGCAGCACCACGCGCACGCCGCCCGCCCGGGTGTCGTGGTCGGCGTTCATGCGGTCCTCGAGGGACTTGACGATGGCCACGAGCAGCGTGGGGTCGTTTTGCCAGAGAAAGAGCCGGTCGACGCCCGGGAGCGCCTCCCGTTCCCCGAGCCGCGCCAGCACGCCGGGATCGGTGACCAGCAGCACGACCGGCAGCTCCGGCCGCAGGGCCTTCACGCGGGGGGCGAGATCGAGCGCGAGGTCCGCCTCCTCGTGCACCACGGCGAGGACGAGATCGACCGCGGCATGGGCGATGACTTCGAGGGCGCGCTCGATGCTCGCGACCTTGCGGATCAGGGGCACCGTGGAAAGCCCGCGGTCGGCGTACTGCTGCCAGATGCGCTCTTCGAGGGTGCCGTCCTCCTCGATGATGTAGGCGTCGTAGACGCTCGAGACGAGAAGGATCTCCCGGATCCTGCGGGTCATGAGCGAACGGAAGGTATCGAAGCGGTGCTGCAGGCTGTCGATGTCCACGGGGGCCCTTTCCGCGCCGTCGGCCGGGGGAGCGCACGTCGTCCCCCGGCTGTTCTTATAGATTGCCGCATCCGGCCCTGGCAAGGCCAAGCCCCGGAAGGAGGCGACGAAGAGGGCCGGCGGCGCCGCGAGCGGGTCCGAGTCCGCTTTCCCGGCGCCGGGGCGCGGCGATGCCTTTTTCCTCACCGGGGAATTCCGCCCCGCTCCGGCGGGGACCCGCAGCCCGGTCAACGCACCGTGCGCGCAGACCGATCGATGGTGATTTCGATGGGATAGAAGGACGATGGCCTCCGCCGGCATCCCGGCACGGCTCTTGATACTCCCGGTTGCGGAGTTCAGGCCCTGCCGGGCGCTTGGGACTCGGCCGGCCCATTTCGAAACCGCACCCCCGGCGAAAGGAGACCGTGCATGCACCCCGAAACCCTCCGCGACGCGAACCCCCGCACCCCGACCGAGACGGCGGAACCGGAAGCCTTCGACGCCCTCATCCGGGCGAGCCTGTGTGTCAACTGCCGACACCGGGACGGCTGTGCGTTTCCCGCGCAGACGCAGGTCCCGATTTTCGCGTGTGAACTTCATGCCTGCGGGGCCCCGGATACACCCCGGCTGCGGCTGATTCGGACCGCTCCCGCGCCGTCGGCCGCCGGGGGGGAGGGCGAGGCCGAGTCGGCCGGCTTGTGCGCGAACTGCGACCACCGGGGCGACTGCCGGCTGCCGAAACCCGCAGGCGGGGTCTGGAGTTGCGAGGAATACCGCTGAAGGCGCCGGGCCCCGCGCGGGGAACCGTCGCGCCGGTTTTGCCTTTTTGCCCGCCAGCGGATAGACTCGGGGGAAACGATCCCCGTCTGCAGGAGAATTTCGGCCCATGAGCGAGACCTTGAACCCTTTCGCAATGGCGCAGGCCCAGTTCGACCGCGTGGCCGAGATGCTGGGCTTGGAACCCGGCGTGCGCGAGCTGTTGCGCTGGCCGATGCGCGAATTTCATTTCACCATCCCGGTGCGCATGGATGACGGCACGATGCGGGTGTTCCGCGGGTTCCGCATCCAGCACAACGACCTGCGGGGCCCGGCCAAAGGCGGCATCCGCTTCCACCCCCAGGAGACCGCCGACACGGTGCGTGCCCTGGCGACCTGGATGACCTGGAAATGCGCCCTGGTCGACATCCCCCTGGGCGGCGGCAAGGGAGGGGTCGTCTGCGACCCCCGTCGCCTGTCCCCGCGCGAGCAGGAACAGCTCTGCCGCGGCTGGGTGCGCCAGGTCTTCAAGAACGTCGGACCCCAGCTCGACGTCCCTGCCCCGGACGTGATGACCAACGCCCAGCACATGCTCTGGATGCTCGACGAATACGAAACGCTCGCCGGCGGCCATTACCCCGGGTTCATCACCGGCAAGCCGATCGGCATGGGCGGCTCTCTCGGGCGGCGCGAGGCGACGGGCTACGGGGTGATGTACTGCGTGCGCGAGGCGCTCAAGCGCCGGGGGCGGGACGTGAACGGCTTGACCGCCTCCTTCCAGGGCTTCGGCAACGTCGCCCAGTATGCCGCCCGCTGGTTCACCCGGAACGGCGGCACGGTGCTCTGCGTGAGCTGCTGGGACGGTCGCGAAAACACCGCCTATGCCTACCGCAGGGCGGACGGCGTCGACCCGGAGTTTCTCGCCTCCATCACCGACCCCTACGGGGCCATCGACCGCGACCGGGCCCGGGAGGCGGGCTACGAGGTGCTCCCGGGCGAGGCGTGGATCCGCCAGCCGGTCGACCTCCTCGTCCCCTGCGCCCTCGAGCACCAGATCCACGCCGGCAACGTGGGGGAAATCGACGACCGCGTTTTCCTGATCGCCGAGGGGGCCAACGGCCCCACCACCCCGGACGCCGATCGCGTCCTGCAGGCGCGCGGGGTGGAGGTGATCCCCGATTTCCTCTGCAACGCCGGCGGCGTGACCTGCTCGTATTTCGAGCAGGTGCAGGCGAACATGAACTTTTACTGGGAACGCGAGGAAGTCCTGCAGCGGCTGGACGGCTTCATGACCCGCGCTTTCCATGCCATGGCGGAGCTCGCCGAACGGCGGCGGGTGTTCAGCCGCGATGCGGCCTACATGATCGCCGTCGACCGCGTCGCGCAGGCGGCCCGGCTCCGCGGCCGGGTCTGAGCGGCGGCGGGTCGAGTCCCGCCGCGTTTTCGGGAACCATGCCCCGCACCCCGCGCGCTTCCGCCCCGGCGCCATCCCGGGGCGCCGACCCCCCGGCAGGGCGGGATGTCGAAGCATTCTTCGACGGCCTTTTCGCCCTCGCCGCCGAGGGCCGGCTGACGATCGCCGCCTTGCGGGAGATCGCCGTCCGCCTCCGGGATTTTCTGGGCTGCCTTGCCGTCGAGATTCTCTGGGAAGAACGGGGGAGGCGATTCCACGCCAAGGCCCGGGAGAGGGAGAACTCCTGCTGGCGGGACAGAAACGAGGGACCCTTCGGCGCCTGCCTGGACCGACTGGAAACCCTCTCCCCGCCGGCCCGCCGGGCGCTCGCCGCGGGGCTGGCCTCGCGGCAGGGGCCGCTTCCGCGGGTCGTCTCCGCGCCCGCCCGTCCGGGGGGCGCGACCGCGCTCGTTCTCACGGCCGGCCGCACGCCCTCCGGCATCGCCGTCTTTTCCTTTTCCGGCCGTGCCTCGGAGAAGCTCCTTTCCCCGGCGCGGCTCGAGCGCCTGGCTCGGCTGCTCGGCATGGCGCTCATTCACAATCTCTCCCGCTTCGAGCTGCGGGAGCGCATCAAGGAGTTGACCTGCATGTACCGCATCGCCGGCCTGGCGGTGGAGCACGCGGGGGACGAGGAGCGCTTCCTGCAGCACACCGTCGCCCTCCTGCCGGAAGCCTACCAATATCCGGACATCGCCTCCGCCCGCATCGTCCTGGGGGAGCGCGTTTTCCGAGCCGGCTCGTTTCCGGAAGGCCCCTGGATCCAGAGCGCGCCGATCCCGGTCGGGGGCGCGGCACGCGGTCGCGTGGAGGTCGCTTACCGCGAGGCCCGGCCCGAGATCGACGAGGGACCCTTTCTTCTCGAGGAGCGGCGGCTGATCGAGTCGGTCGCCCGAGAGATCGGTCTTTTTCTCGAGCGCCGCCGGGCCGAACGGGAGCAGGCGCAGCTGAAGGAGCAGTTGTTCCACGCCGAGCGGCTGGCGACCGTCGGAACCCTGGCGGCGGGGGTGGCCCATGAGCTGAACGAACCGCTGACCGGCATCCTGGGGTTCGCCGAACTCTTGGAAGGGTCGGCCCGCCTGGAGGGGGAAGCGGCCGGCGACCTGCGGCGGATCCGCAACGCGGCCCTCCATGCCCGCGAAATCGTGCGCAAGCTTCTGCTGTTCTCCCGCCAAGTGTCCCCTCGTCCCGGCCGGGTGGACGTGAACGGGCTCGTCCGCGAGGTCGTCGATTTCCTGAAGCACCGCGGGCGGAGCTCCCCCGTCGCCATCGACTTGCGCCTGGATCCCGCCCTGCCCCTCATTGCCGCGGACGAGGCCCAGATCCGCCAAATTCTGATCAATCTCTGCCTCAACGCCATTCAGGCCATGGCCGCCGGGGGCCGCCTCACGTTGGCGACCCGCGCGCTGCGCGGCAAGGTCCGCCTCACGGTCCGGGACACGGGCCCCGGGATTCCGGAGGAGATCCGGGACAAGATCTTTCTTCCCTTTTTCACCACCAAGCCCGTCGGCCAGGGAACGGGGCTCGGCCTGGCGGTCGTCCACGGCATCGTCAGCGCCCACCGCGGAGACATCCGCACGGTCCGCCGGGCCCGAGGCGCCGAGTTCCGGGTCACGCTGCCTGCGCCCTCCGGCAACGCCTGAGGCGAGGGTCCCATGACGCCGAATCCCCCGGATCCCTCTCTGCAGGCCGCCGTGATTCTGGCCGTCGACGATTCGCCCGACGCCCTGGAGCTGATCGGCCGGCACCTGGAGCCGGCCGGCTACCGCGTGCTCACGGCCGCAACCGCGGAAGAGGCCGCACGGCGGATCGTCGAAGAACCCGTCGACCTGGTGATCACGGACATGAAAATGCCGGGGAAAAGCGGGCTGGACCTCGTTCGGCATCTCCGTTCCCGCTACCGGGAAACCGCGATTCTCATGGTCACGGGATATCCCTCCATCGGGGGCGCCGTGGAAGCGGTGCGGCTGGGGGCCGACGATTACCTCGCCAAGCCCTATACCCGCGGCGAGCTGCTCCGTTCCGTGGCCCGGGCCCTCGATGCGCGCCGCCTGAGGACCGCCGCATCCGCGCCTCTTGCCCCGACGGCCGGCATCCTGGGAACCTCGGCGGCCATGCGGCCGGTGTTCTACGCGATCGAGAAGGCCGCCGCCGTCAACGCCACCGTGCTGATCACGGGAGAGAGCGGAACCGGCAAGGAGCTCGTCGCGCGGGCGATCCACTACCGCAGTCCCCGCGCCCCCCACCCGTTCGTTCCCGTCAACTGCGGCGGCATCCCCGAGTCGCTGCTCGAGAGCGAGCTCTTCGGCCATGTCCGCGGGGCGTTCACCGGCGCCACCGTCACCCGCGCCGGCTTTTTCCAGACCGGAGACCGCGGCACGATCTTCCTCGATGAAGTGGCCGAGACGAGCCTCGCCATGCAGGTCAAGCTGCTCCGGGTGCTCCAGGAAAAGGAGATCACGCTGGTCGGATCCTCCCGGCCGCTGAAGGTCGACGTGCGGATCATCGCCGGGACGAACAAGAACCTGGAAAGCCTCATCCGGGCCGGCAGGTTCCGGGAAGACCTCTATTACCGCCTCCATGTCATCGCCGTCGAGTTGCCGCCGCTGCGGGCGCGCGGCGAGGATGTGCTCGTGCTCGCGCGCCATTTCACCGCCAAGTACGCCGCCGACATGGGGCGTTCCGTCCCCCTCTTCACCGACCGGGCCCTGGAGACCCTGCTGCGGTACCCGTGGCCCGGAAACGTGCGGGAACTCGAAAACCTGGTGCAGCGGCTCCTGGCGATGGTCGAGGGCGACACCATCGACGCCGCGGATTTGCCGGCGGAGATGCACTCCGCGACGTTCTGCGACGGGCGAGGCCCCGACCGGACCCTCGCCGAGGTCGAGCGCGAATACGTGCGGCGGGTCTTGGAGCGCTGCGGCGGGAACAAGACCCGCGCGGCGAAGGTGCTGGGCATCGACCGCAAAACGCTGCGCCAAAAGCTCGGGTCCGGCCCGAGGGGGGGGGCTTCCGGCAGGCGAGGGGACGGGCGGTCCGGGTCCTGAGGGCCGGGCCGGTCGCCCCCTCAGGAGGGCGGGCCGAGGGTGACCCGGTTCCGGCCCGCCTGCTTGCTTTCGTAGAGGAAGCGGTCGGCACGGTCGAACAGCGAGGCCGGTGTGTCCGCCGGGGAGGCGGTCGTGCCCCCCAGGGAAATCGTGAGTTCGGCCTCGCCGGCCGCCCCCGGAAGTCGCGAGCGGGCGACCAGGGCCCTGAGCCGCTCGGCGATCCCGGCGAGCGCCGTCAGGTCGGTGTGGGGGAAGATCCCGGCGAATTCCTCCCCGCCCCAGCGGCCGACCACGTCGAAGGGGCGCACCGCGTGGGCGATGGTGCGGGCGACGACGAGCAGCACCCCGTCGCCGGCCGCGTGCCCGAAGCGGTCGTTGATCCGCTTGAAGTGGTCGATGTCGCCGATCAGAAAGCCGAACCCCGCGCCGCTGCGCCGCATTTCCTCGAGCCGGGCGTGAAGCTGGGCCTCCAGGTGCCGCCGGTTGGGGATCCCGGTCAGGGGGTCGAGCAGGGCGAGCTTGCGGAACTCCTCGACCTGGAGGGAGAGGACCGCGCGGGAGCTCAAATCGCTGAAGATCTCGACGGCCCCCCGGGCGGTGCGTCCGCGGCCCGGCAAGGGCGCGGTTCTCACCCACACGGGCACGCGGTGGCCGTCCTTGTGCCGCAGGAAGACCTCGGCCTCGCGGGGAACCCCCCGGGAGAGGCTTTCCTGAAGCGGACAGTCGCCGGTGCACAGCGGCCGACCCCGGGCATCCACGTGCACGAGCAGGTTGTCGGCGCAGCGCGTGCCGATCACCTCGGCGGCGGGGTAGCCCGTGATGCGCTCGGCGCCGCGGTTCCAGAAGGTGATCCGCCGGCCTCGATCCACGAAATAGACCCCGTCGGCGAGCTCCTCGATCAGCGCGCGGTACACATCCTTCGGCGGCATGGCGGCGGTCCTTGCAAAGGGTTCCGGCTCCGGGTAGGGTTCACGATACACCGACGGCCGCCGGGAGTCATCCCCGTCGGGCCGTCCGGGGAGGGAGGCCGCCGATGCCCACGATGCAGGCCCTCGTCAAATCGGAAGCCGCCCCGGGGCTCCGCCGGATGGAGGTCCCCGTGCCCGAGGTCGGCATCAACGACGTCCTGATCCGTGTCCACAAGACCTCCATCTGCGGCACCGACCTCCACATCTACGCGTGGAACGACTGGGCGCGGCGCACGATCCCCGTGCCGATGGTCATCGGGCACGAGTTCGTGGGCCGGGTGGCCGCCGTCGGCGCCAACGTGCACGACTTCCGGGAGGGCGACCTCGTCTCCGGGGAAGGCCACCTCGTCTGCGGCCGCTGCCGCAACTGCCTCGCCGGCCGCCGTCACCTCTGCCCGCACACCCGCGGCATCGGCGTCAACCACCCGGGGGCCTTCGCCGAATACCTCTGCCTCCCGGTCACCAACGTCTGGTACTGCGATCCGGCCATCGACACCGACGTGCTGGCCTGCTTCGACCCGCTCGGCAACGCCACCCACACCGCCCTCTCCTTCGACGTCCTGGGTGAGGACGTCCTCATCACCGGGGCGGGGCCGATCGGCTGCATGGCGACGGCGATCGTGCGTCACGCCGGAGCCCGACACGTGGTCGTCACCGACCCCAACCCCTACCGCCGCGAGATCGCCCGGCGGATGGGGGCCACCCTCGTGCTCGATCCCGACCGCGACTCCCTCGCCGACGCCCAGCGGCGCCTCGGCATGAAGGAGGGCTTCGATGTCGGCCTCGAGATGTCCGGCCACCCCGCCGCCTTCCGCGACATGCTCGCCCAGATGTGCCACGGCGGCAAGATCGCGCTCCTCGGCCTCCTGCCCGCCGAGGTGCCGATCGACTGGGGCACGGTCATCTTCAACAGCCTCACCCTGAAGGGCATCTACGGCCGCGAGATGTATGAAACCTGGTACAAGATGACGGTCATGATCCAGAGCGGTCTGGACATCACGCCGGTGATCACCCACCGCTTTCCCTTCACGGAGTTCGAGCGGGGCTTCGACGTCCTGCGTTCGGGGCGGGCGGGAAAGGTCATCCTGGAGTGGGAATGAGGCCCGCGGGACGCCCCGCGGGCGGAAAGGAGGCCCCGTGTCCCTTCGGGCCCTCGATCGTGCGCTGGAAGCGGAGACGGCCGCGCTCGCCGCGGAAGGGCGGGCCAAGCCGCCCGAGCGGGTGATCACGGGGTACCTGCCCCCGGAGGGCGACCGCGGGCCGCGTTACCGCCTGCAGGGCTCGGAGCGCCTGTTCCTGCGCATGAACTCGAACGACTACCTCTCGCTTTCCCACCACCCCGCGACCCTCCGCGCCGCGGAACAGGCGAGCCGGGAGCTGGGGGTCGGTCCGGGAGCGGTACGCTTCATCGACGGCACCTTCGCCCCCCACGTGGCCCTCGAGGCGGCGGTCGCCCGCTTCCTGGGCAAGGAGGCGGCGCGGATCTTCAGCTCGGCCTACGCGGCGAACCTGGGGCTGGCGTTGGCGATCACCCACCCCCGCACCTTCTGGATCGGGGACGCGCTCAACCACAACAGCATCATCCGCGCCCAGCGCATTGCCGGGGTCCCCCCGGAGCGCCGGGCCCTCTACGCCCACAACGACCCCGACGACCTCGCGCGCCGGCTCTCCGCGGTGCCCGCGGGCATCGAGCGCGTGATCGTCGTCTTCGACGGGGTCTTCAGCATGCGCGGGGACCACGCCCCGCTCTCGGAGATCGTGCGGGTCCTCGCCCCCCACCGGGACCGCTACCCCGGCGGGCTCGTCACGGTGATGGACGACTCCCACGGCATCGGCGCCTTCGGGTCGACCGGCCGGGGAGCGGCCGAGGTGTGCGGGAAACACGCCGACATCGTGGTCGGGACCTTCGGCAAGGCCTTCGGGGCAAACGGCGGCTTCGTCGCCGCAAGCGCCGCCGTCGTCGAAGCGCTCCGCCAGCGGGCCGACACCACGATCTACAGCAACCCCCCCGGCGTGGGCGACTGCGCCGCGGCCTGCGAGGCCCTCCGGATCTGCGACGGCCCGGAAGGAACCCGCCGGCTCGCCCGCCTGCAGGAGCTCGCCGGCCGTCTCCGCCGCGGGGTCGCCGCCCTCGGCGGACGCACCCTCCCCGGCACCCACCCCATCGTGCCCCTGCTCACCGGCGACACCGGCCGCACGCGCCGCCTGGTCGAGCACCTCCACGACCGGGAGATCCTCGCCACCGGCCTCGCCTATCCCGTGGTCCCCCGCGGCGAGGAGACCGTCCGCTTCCAGGTGAACGCCGACCACACGCCCGCGGACATCGATCGCGTGCTCGCGGCGCTCGCGGCCTTCCGATGGTGAGGGTCATCGCCGGGGAATTCCGCGGCCGACGGCTGCGTACGCCCCCCGGGCGCACCACGCGGCCGACCGCGGACCGAACGCGGGAGGCGGTCTTCGACATCCTGGGCGATCTCCCGCGCGGCGCCTGGGTCCTCGACCTCTTTGCAGGAAGCGGCGCCTTCGGCATCGAAGCCCTGAGCCGGGGGGCGGTGGGGGCCGTCTTCGTCGAAAACGACCGGCGGGCCTTCGCGGTGCTGCAGGGCAACCTGCGCGCCCTCGGTCTGGGCTCCCGCGGCCGTGCTTTCCTCCGTGACGCCGCCCGCGGCCTGGGATTTCTCGCCCGGGACGCCCGCTTCCGCATCGCCTTCCTCGATCCCCCCTACCGGGCCGGCCTCGTGCCGCCGGCGCTGCAGGCGCTTGCGGCCGCAGGCTGCATGGAGGCGGCTTGCCGTCTCGTGGTCGAGCACGCCGCGGACGAAGAGGTGCCCGAATCCGCGGGGCCCTTCCGCCGCAGCGACCTCCGCCGTTACGGCGACACCCTTGTTTCGTTTTATTCTTCCGTGCTATGAGGCGGCACCGGGCCGCGCCGCTCGGCATGCCGCCATCCGCCCACCGAGGGGGCCTCGCGCGTGGAACGCATCGCCATCTATCCCGGGTCCTTCGACCCCGTGACCTACGGGCATCTCGACGTCGTCGAGCGCGGGCTCCGGCTCTTCGACCGCATCGTCGTGACCATCCTGCGGAACCCGCGCAAGCAGTTCCTCTTCGGCCTGGAGGAGCGCCTGGAGATGCTCCAGGCGAGCCTGACCGATTTCGCCCGGGTCGAGATCGACACCTTCGACGGGCTGCTTGTCGACTACGCCGCGCGCCGCGGCGCCCAGGCGATTCTCCGGGGGCTGCGGGCCCTGTCGGACTTCGAGTACGAGTTCCAGCTCGCCCTGATGAACCGGCGGTTGAACCGGGACATCCAGACCGTCTTCCTGATGACCGGGATGCGCTGGATCTACACGAGCTCCTCGATCATCAAGGAGGCCGCGCAATTCGGCGGCGACATCGAAGGCATGGTTCCGCCCATCGTCCTTGAACGGTTGGAGCGCAAATTCCCCCTCCTGGCCGAGGCCCGCCGGGAACGGGCCGGCGGGTAGGGGGATGGACCTCTGGCAGCTCCAGATCTTCTGCCGCGTGGTCGAAACCCGCAGTTTTTCCAAGGCGGCGGAAGGCGTCCGTCTCTCCCAGCCCACCGTCAGCAGCCACATCAAGGATCTCGAGGACCATTTCGGCTGCGCCCTGATCGACCGCCTCGGCCGGCAGGCCGCCCCCACCCAGGCCGGCGAGCTGCTCTACCGCCACGCGCGGCGTCTTCTGGCGTTGCGCGACGAGATCGAAACCGTCATGGCCCGCTACCAGGGCAAGACCCTGGGGCGGCTCAACGTGGGCGGCAGCACCATCCCGGGCGGCTACCTCCTGCCGCCGATCGTGGGCCGTTTCCAGAAGCGCCATCCCGGCGTCACGCTTTCCCTCGTGGTCGCCGACACCGGCGAGATCCTCCGGCGGGTGCTCGAGGGGGCCCTCGAGCTCGGCGTCGTGGGGGCCGCACCGCGCGAGCGGCAGCTCGTGCACGAGGTGGTTCTGGCCGACACCCTGCGGCTGATCGTCCCCGGCGACCACCCCTGGGCGTCGCGGCGGGAGGTGCCGCTCGCTCTGCTTCGCAACGAGCCGTTCATTTTGCGGGAAGAGGGCTCCGGGACCCGGCAGGCGATCGAGGAGGCGTTGCACCGCGCGGGGTCCGGGGTGGAGGATCTCCGCGTGGCCGCGGAGATGGGGAGCACGGAGGCCGTTCGCCAGGGCATCCGCGAAGGGATCGGCGTTTCGATCCTTTCGACGCTCGCCGTGCGGGAGGACCTCGCCGCCGGCCGCCTGGGGGCGCTGCGCGTGCAGGGGCTTGCGCTCACCCGGCACTTTCACCTCGTTCGCCACCGGCGGCGGACCCCGGCCCCCCTGGCGCTCGAGTTCACGGCCTTTCTCAAGGAGAGCCTGAAGGCCCGGCCCCCCGCGGCGGCCTGATGGGCGGGGGCTTGCCCCCCCCCCCCCCCCCCCCCCGCCCACCCCCCCCCCCCCCCCCCCCCCCCCCCCCCCCCCCCCCCCCCCCCCCCCCCCCCCCCCC
>FWPV01000917.1_pt1 | contig 87601 bp, 77 predicted proteins | sample 2228371 | NCBI WGS metagenome assembly FWPV01 (sample SAMEA103939776, study PRJEB20133) | metagenome
ATTATAGCGAGCACCAACCGCCCAAATAAAGCCCGTTGGATCAACTGCTACATCATTCAGTACTTCGCCATTTCCGGCTTCCCAGAATTGAAAGCCATTGCTATTAAAGTTACTATCCGGCGCGCCGGGAATTAATTGTGCTTGCGTTTGAAGTGCAAGACCAAGGATTAGTGCAGTAAATAGTGTCTTCATATCTGTAATTGATTTGATGCCACAAATCTGACCTTGTCCTGCCCGACACTTTAACAAAAACGGAAGATTCTTTAACATAATTCGCACTCCCTGCAGATAGTGTCAAGCTTGAAGCAGATTGTGTTAATGGCAAGAACCTGTACATTTGCGCGATGAATAGGGCAATTCTCAACATTCTACTTTCCGGCTTCTTTCTAGCTTTGATGAATGTTCTGGTGCGCTTGGCTGATGAATACAGCGTTTATCAGCTGATTTTCTTTCGAGCCATTGTTACACTCCTGATTTCATACGCCGTGATCCGAAAACACGGATTGAACCCCTTGGGAAACGACCGAAAGCACTTGGTTTTGCGCGGCGTATTTGGGTTCATGGGTCTTACCTTATATTACCTTACCCTGAAAGACATGCCTTTGGCGGCAGCGGTGAGCATCCAATATTTATCGCCCATCTTTACCGCTATACTGGCTATTTTTATCAATAGGCAGAAAACCGACTGGTTTACTTGGATTTTTTATGCCATCGCCTTTGCCGGAGTATTGATGATTCGAGGGTTCGACGGACGCGTAGAATTGCTGATCCTGTTGGCCGGAATTGGCAGCGCCATTGCCTCCGGTGCGGCTTACAATATGATCAGACGGATCGGAAAAAACGACGACCCGAATGTGGTGGTGTTCTATTTTCCTTTAGTTACGCTTCCTCTGGTTATCATCCCGGCGTTTAATAATTGGATGTGGCCCAAAGACTGGATGGAATGGCTTATCCTGATAGGTATTGGGGTAACCACACAATACGGACAAGTCTTCATGACGCGGGCATTTCAGCATTCGCACCTGGCGGGTATCGCTATTTTTCAATACTTCGGAATATTCTATGCCTTGGGATTCGGTTTTTTTCTTTTTAACGAAACCTATACTTGGCTGAGTTTGGCCGGCATGTTTTTGGTCATAGCCGGCGCTGTAGGGAATGCTCTGGTGGTGCAATACAAAAGTAAAAAACAAACATCGCTCAATGCCAAAGCGCAATAGCAGCGGCTTCTACCTGAACCTGGATACGAGGTTCTGCTTGCAAGGGTTCTCCATCCAAATGAACGGCTAAGTGATTTTCTCGTTTTAAGCTTAGGCTGCGGCAGGAAATAAAATGAAAGGCCTTGCTTTTATGGGCCTGCTTCAACATCAGTGCCGCTACAATGCCCGGCACCTGATACCAAGCAAAAGGTTTTAAGATGGCCACTTCCAAAATTCCATCAAAGCACGAAGCCTGTGGTGCAATCCAGGCATTGTTGCCCCATTGCGCTCCATTGGCTAAACTGATTAAAAATGCCTTGCCTTCCCAGCTACCGCCTTCCCACGTCAAAGAATAGGTATCGCTTTTATACCTAAACAATTCGTTTACAATGGATTTAATGTATCCCCAGAGTCCGCGGGAACTGGATTTAGCGAAACAAGCACCAATATGCGCGTCGAAACCTACACCAGCTACATTGCTACACAGCATTCCATTCAAAGAGAGCAAGTCCATTTGCCGTATTCCCCTTTCACCTATCGATTGAATCGCTTTGATGGGCTTTAAAGGTATCTGGAGGTAACGTGCTAATCCATTACCTGAACCCATTGGGATGATCAATAACGGGGTTTGACTCCCTACCAATGCGCGCGCAACAGCATGCACCGTGCCGTCGCCGCCAACAGCAGCAATGGCATCAAACCCTTGTTCCAGCGCCAGTTTGGCCCTTTCTGTGGCATCACTACCCGTTTTCCATACCCATACTTCGTGATCGAAACGGGTATGGTCGAGGTGTTTCTGAAGGAGTTGTGGAAAATCGGCTTTGGCCTTGCCCCCAGATATGGGGTTCACAATAAATAAGATACGTTGCTTCACGGGTGGGCAATTTACCCGCCGCATATTAAGTGAATGCTAAGGAATAAACGACTCGAGGTAAACGCCAATTTTAGCTTTCCGCTTTGAACATCCTCCTCGATGTGCTAACCTTGCAGGTATGGAAATTATACCCATGAGTTTGCGTGTACTAAGCGGTACCCACCAAAATATGCTCCGTGTATTGGAATCTTTAAGCGATGAAGACCTGAACAGAGAAGTGCCGGGCGTAAAAAACACCATTGCATGGAACTTCGCCCATACCATTGTTACCTGTCAGCTGCTGGTGCTAAAGCTGAGCGGACAAGAACTTCAAATCAACTTGAGGCAATTGGCTAAGTTCAGAAAAGACTCAGATGGAAAAGTGACGTGTACCCGTGAAGAACTGATGGAACTTTCAGCCATCCAGCAAAAATTCATTGCCGACTTACCCCAACTGGCCAGTGCCGGTGCCCTAGACGGCTATGAAGCCTATGAAACGAGCTATGGCGTTTCCCTGTACAATGCCCAAGAAGCCATTCAATTTGCCGGGGTCCACGCCGGACTTCACTTAGGCTATATGATGGCCATGCGCAGAGCCATGGGGAAATAAGCAGGACTATTGGATCGGTTCTATTCAAGTTGATTCTCCATTGACAATTTGAGCTACAAGTTAGTCCATAGACCATGGACCATAGACCATGGATTGGGGCGATGTCACCCTTCTAATTGTGCGGCGTACTGTTTTACTCGGTATGTGGCCTGTGCTCCTTTGTTGCACCCCTTCGGGGTTCGGGGAAGGTATGAATAGCGAAGAAAAATAAATTCCCTTCACCCGAACGTGTTGTGAAGCGGAGTGGAACATCTACTTTCGGACTATATCTCATCATAGAAGGGCTTCCTCAAAGCTTGGAACCCATCTGCATACTAGAAGCAACCACGAAGTAGAAGAGGGCTTCTATGGTCCATGGTCTATGATCTATGGTCTAAATAAAATTCACCTCCGGGTGCAAACGAATCCCGAATTTAGCTTCCACATCATCCATGATAGCATAGGCTAGGTCGCGCACTTCTTCTGTTTTTGCGTCGCCGTAATTTACCAGGACCAAGGCTTGTTTGGCATGACTCCCTGTGTTCCCTACCCTTTTGCCTTTCCAACCGCTTTGCTCTATCAGCCAGCCGGCGGGTATCTTCACCTCACCTTCAGAGGCCGGGTAATAAGGCACCAAGGGATGTGTCTTTTGTATCGCCAAAAGAACGCTCTCCGGCACAATTGGATTTTTGAAGAAGCTGCCTGCATTTCCCAATTCGGCCGGGTTAGGTAATTTGCTCTGACGGATGGCAATGACGGCTTTGCTGATATCAGCAATGCCCGGCTCACTTACCCTGGCTTCTTCCAATTTATCCCGGATATCGCCGTAGTTCATCTTGAGAATATGCCCCTTTTTCTTCAGGCGGAAATAAACAGCCGTTATAAAAGCCTTCCCTTTTAGCTCATGTTTAAAAATACTCTCGCGGTAGCCGAAATGGCAGTCTTCATTCGCTAGACTGTGCATGGAAAAGTCTTCCAGATTCAGGTAGTCTACCTGCTCCATCACTTCTTTAATTTCTACGCCGTAGGCTCCAATATTCTGCATCGGCGCTGCCCCTACGGTTCCCGGAATCAGAGACAGGTTCTCAATGCCTCCCCACCCCATTTCTACGCAGTATTGCACCAGCGCATGCCAGTTCTCGCCCGAGGCTACTTTGAGGTGAATATCGAAGTCGTTTTCAGCCAGTAGCTCAATGCCACTCAGCCTATTTAAAATGACCAAACCCGGGAAATCTTGGGTAAAGAGCACATTGCTTCCACCGCCTAAAATAAGTTTGGGCATATCGGCAAAAGCCGGATCACGGTACAAAGCGATGAATTCATCTACGCTATGAACTTCAGCCAGAAATCTGGACTTCACCTCGATACCAAAGGTATGGTATGGCTTGAGCGATGCATTTTCGAGCATGGGCCAAATATACATGCAGATGCACAAAAAAAGCCGGACTAGCCGGCTTAATCTATTCGATGATTATTTCATCATTTCTTCTGTTCGGCGGATAAAACGTTCCAGCGCTTCTCCTTCCAGCATATTCTGAGAGAGCAAGGCCAAATCGTAGCTTTGACTCAAAAAGGCTTTTTTCTGCTCCTCATCGCTCAATTGCTGTACGCGAGCGGCCAAGCTATGGTTGGTATTCACCAGCACCACCCTACGTTCAGGCATCATGCCGTAGAAGTCCATGCCACCGCCCATCTGACTCATCTCTTTCATACGTCGCTCCCATTCCGGTTTGATAATCGTGATGAAGTGATCATCCGGAGAAAGCGGCTCTGCTTGAATTTCTGTGTTTTCATTGTTGATGAAGCCGTTGAACTCTTTCTTTAAGTTCTCTACCTGCTCATCGCTCAATACTGACTCCCGTTTTTCGCCTTTATCTATCAGCTTATCAATCGCGTCTGCATCTACTCGAACAATTTTCAAGTCGTTGTCTTTGCTCTCCAAGAAGCCGATAAAGTGGGTATCTAGCGGACCATCCAGGTTGAGTACTTCGTAGCCTCTTTTCTTAGCTGTCTCGATAAAAGGAGCTTGCATTTTGGGGTTGTTGGTATACAATAAGACTACCTTTTTATCCTTGTCGGTTTGGCTGTCTTTTACGTTCGCTTTGTATTCCTCCAAGGTGTAATAAGCTCCTTCTGTGTTGGTTAACAACGCAAACTTGAGTGCTTTATCGGCAAATTTCTCTTCGCTAACTGAACCGTATTTCACAAACAGTCCGAAGCTGTTCCATTTTTCTTGGTAGGCCTCGCGGTCTGCTTTGAAAAGTTCCTCTAATTTATCCGCCACTTTCTTGGTGATGTGGCCTGTAATCTTCTTCACGTTTTGATCCGCCTGCAAAAAGCTACGCGAAACGTTCAAAGGAATATCAGGAGAGTCAATCACTCCGTGGAGAAGCATTAAAAATTCTGGTACAATGTCTTTCACCTCATCGGTCACAAAGACTTGATTCGAGTAAAGCTGAATCTTGTTACGTTGCAATTCCAACTCATTCTTCACCTTAGGGAAGTACAGCACTCCGGTTAAATTGAAAGGGTAATCTACGTTCAAGTGAATCCAGAAGAGCGGTGGCTCAGCCATGGGATAGAGCTCTTGGTAAAACGCTTTGTAGTCTTCGTCTTTTAGTTCAGTCGGGCTCTTTTTCCAGATTGGATGGGTATTGTTCACGTAATTATCTACCTCAACGCTGGTGCGCTTTACGTTGCCGTCTTTGTCTTTCTCACCGGATGGATCATCGATGTATTCCGTCTTCTTGCCATATTTAATAGGTACCGGTAAGAAACGGCAGTACTTGCGAAGCAATCCGCTGATGCGCTGGTCTTCTAAGAATTCCTCGTTGTCTTTATCGATGTGGAGGATAATCTCGGTTCCTCGTTCTGTCTTATCAGCCAGAGGTTCAATGGTAAATTCGGTGCTTCCATCGCAAATCCAACGTGCACCAACGGCGCCTTCTTTATGGGACAATGTGCGAATTTCTACTTGTTTGGCCACCATAAAGGCCGAATAGAATCCCAAACCGAAATGACCTATGATGCCGCTTTCTCCGGCGTCTTTGTAATTCTGCACAAATTCCTCAGCACCTGAAAAAGCAATCTGGTTGATGTATTTGTCAATTTCTTCCGCAGTCATACCGACACCGCGATCGATGATACTCAAAGTGCCCGCAGTTTTGTCAGCTTTTACCTCGATAAATAAGTCGCCCAATTCACCTTTAAACTCACCTAGCGAAGACAAAGTTTTCAATTTGGTGGTAGCGTCCACGGCATTGGAAACTAATTCGCGCAAGAAGATTTCATGGTCTGAATACAGAAACTTCTTGATGATGGGAAAGATGTTTTCCGTGTTAACCTGAATGGATCCTTTCATGGTACTCATATGCTTCAATATCTAAACTTTTCTGTTTCCCCTTGCTGGTCAGAGAATGTGCCAGCTGCGCTTGCGTGACGAAATGACAGCTTAAAAACTACCAAAACTAAGTAGTTCGGAAGCCACCGGAATGTGCTTGGTTTGTGATAGAGTATCTCAACGCTGCTCAGTTGGAATGCTCGAATGTTCTTTAATCCCCCCTTGTACGCGGCCGGATCTTTTCGAAGTCCCGGCCGTTTTTTTTAGCGTAAATACAGACTATGACGATATAAGAACATGTTTGACGATTTACCGACTGCTTATCTCACTAATTGTACGATTGCAATTGACGAGCTGTCAACATGCGGTTCGCTTGACTTTGCACCCTACTTTTGATTCCAGATCGTATCATGAAGTACCCTCTTTTACGTTTTTCCTCTCTCTTGATTTGCCTGCTGCTTCTGGTGGCTTCGCAAAAAGCAAGCGCCAAACTCTTTGGGTCTTCTGCTCCTGATGCATTGAGTATGGCTCAATTCAAAGCGCGCTATACTGAACTAGCGAAACTGCGCAAGGTAAAGCCGAAGCACGCCGCCAAGGAAATGGAAGCAAGCTTAGTGGAGCTGAGGCATCCTGATTTCGACACGCTTCGCCTTCGCTATTTGTATATTTTGAGCGATGTGTACTTGGATTTGGGTTACCTTAAGTTGGCGCTTAAGAAACAAGATGCGGGCCTTGCCTTAGCAAAAGAACTTCGAGATACACAAGCTGAAGCTGACTTCTACAACCAACGAGGCATCACCTACGATAAGCTTGGACGCTGGAATGAATCGGTCAACGAATACAAAGAAGCGCTTCAACGTTTTAAACAACAGAAGGACAGTCTCGGTCTGGCCCACTGCTTAAATAACTTGGGCCTAATCTTGACGAATTTAAATAAACATGAGTCGGCCGACAGCCTTTACCGGGAAGTATTGAAACTCGGCGAATTACTCAATAACCAGAACCTGCGCGCAATGGCGTATGTCAACTTAGGCATAAGCAAATCGAATCAAAGGAATTTTGCAGGAGCGGAAGCCTACTTCAAAATGGCTTTAGAATTAGATCAGCTGGCCAATGACCCGGAATATGTGGGAAGCGATTATGCCTACCTAGCTAGGGTTTACTCCGGCATGAAACTCTGGACCAAAGCCTATAACTCCTACACCACTGCAATTCAATATATCAAAAAAAGTGGCAATTTACCTTCACTGGCCGATGTGTATCTGACTACAGCTAATTTCTATTTCGATAAAAGAGAATTCAATAAGGCCTTGGATTACATTGATTCAGCTACACTCTTAGCCGAAGAAATTAACAGTTTTCCATTACTATCCAGCATTTACAACTTGGAATGGCAGGTTCAGGAAGCCGCGCATAACTCGGATGCTGCTTTAGCCTCGTATAAGTTGTGGCAAAGTACCCAAGATTCTCTTCAAACTTGGGAAGCAGAACTTGCTTCTGAAGAGCTCATACAAACCTTTGCACAAGAGCAGAACGAACTTAAACTAGCTGAGTTGGAAGAGGACATTTCCTCGCAGAAACAAATGCGCCTGTTTTGGATGCTCCTTACCTTGCTGTTAGGCTTGGGTATCATCATCTTTATCTGGCTTTACAACCGCTTAAAACTTAAAAGCAAAGAGCTGCACAAACATCAAGAGGCCTTAGCTCACCAGAACGTTGATTTAGAAGAGAAAACGCACGAGCTACAACGAAATAAAAGCTACCTGCAAAGAGCGCTGAACACCAAAACGCGTTTCCTCAGCGTGGTGAGTCATGAAATTCGAACCCCGCTTCACGTAATTCGGAATATTGGCGAATTATTAACACAAGACTCCTCCTTAAGCGAAGAAGTAATAGGCAAACTCAAGGTGCAGTTGCAGTCGGCCGATCAACTGAATAAACTAGTTGACGAAATTTTTGACTTGAACAACCTCGAATCCGGCCAAAGCACCCTGAAAACGGAGATTATTTCATTGGATACTTGGCTGAAAGATGTTTTTTATCCGTATCAACTCGACGCAACGTTTAAAGGACTTCAAGCCGAACTTGAAATTTGCCAAGCATTGCCTGAAAAGGTGGAAGTAGATTCCAGAAAACTACGTCAAGTTATTGATAATCTACTGTCTAACGCCGTTAAATTTACAGATAGCGGCAAAATTCTATTCAAAGTATCAACTATCGAAAAGGATGATCAAAATGCACATCTGCGTTTCAGTATAACCGATACAGGCATTGGATTAGACAAACAAGCGTTGGAAAAGGTATTTGAGCCTTTCCACCAAGAGGACTTCTCTATGTCGAGAAGCAAAGGAGGCACCGGCCTCGGCTTGAGTATCTCGAAGGGAATTTTGGAATTGCTTGGCGGACAGATTTCGGTTGAAAGCAAACCGGGTGAAGGATCAAGCTTTCATTTTGACATAAAGTTAACATCGGTAAAAACCCAGGTAATTGCGCCAACGGAATCCAAATCCAATAGCGAATTCACTTGGCCAAAACATAAAAAACTGCTCATTGCAGAAGACCACGAGCAAAATATTCTCATTCTCAAGATGCTGATGAATCGGGTAAATGCTCAAGCAGAATGGGCTAAAAACGGCCTAGAGTGCTTCACAAAAGCAACCGAAGACAATTACGATCTCATTCTAATGGACCTCCACATGCCAATTATGGATGGTAAAGAGGCGGCTGAACGCATTCGCCAGATGTCGAAAGCCAATGGCAACCCTATCCGAATTATCGGATTAACGGCAGCGAATGAATCGGAAGTGCAAGAACTACCCAAAGGCTTGTTTGACGATGTGCTGTATAAACCGTATCGCCCTGATCAATTATACCATTTAATGGAACAAGTGGTAGCTTAAGGTATGTGATTTTTGCTGCGTACAGATTACCTTCGCTAAGCAGTTAATCCACAGTAATTGAATAGCATATTATTTTTACAGGTCATCTTGACCCTTTCCGCTGTAATCACTAGCATTACAGGCGCTGTGGCCGTTCAACGAAAGAGCATTCCTGGTGCAACAAGCTTTGCAGCCGTGATGTTTGCCATCGCTTGGTGGTGTATTTGCGACAGCGTAAGTGCCTTTACCGACGATATTCAAACGATTGAGCGAATTTCACTTTTATCGTATGTCGGAATTCTGGGAGCCCCTACTTTTTGGATGCTTTTCTCGTTCGAGTATTCAGGACTAATCACCGATATCAGAAAGAAGATTTTGCCGCGGGTACTCTGGTGGCTTTTCGTCCTCGTTGCTTTTATCCAACTGAATGATTTTCATCATTTAATTTATATTTCCAGCTATAAAAACCCGGGCGATTTTTCCAGCACCTTTGAATACGGCCAGGTATTTTGGTTGCTCGTTATTGGTATATACATCGCCTTGCTTATTGGGTCGGTCTTGTTGATTTATTCTGCATTCAAAGCCTCCCGTTCTCAGCTCAAGAGCATTGTACTCATAGTGGTGGCGGCATTTATTCCTTGGATAGGCAACCTGTTCTATTTGCTCAAATTGATTCCAGTAAAAGGATTTGACCCTACGCCCTTTTCCTTTACCATTACCGGACTCATTGTGATCTACGAGGTATTTAAGCGGAAATTCCTGGCTATCCAGCCAATGGCGTATGAGCAGCTTTTCAATAACCTGCAAGACGCTGTTTTCCTGTTTGGGAAAGACCTGAAAATGGTGGAATTAAACAATGCCGCAAAAGCACTTTTTGGCCAAAATGTTCAACCAGGCGATGCAGCCAGCCGATTGGAAGAGGTGAGCGGTATTGATCTGAGCAAGGCCACGGATATGCTAGAACGCCATACGGTGTATTCAGCAGAAATCCAGTTGAAGGGGAATGCCCACAGCTGGTATAACCTCAGCTTTCGCCGCATTGAAAGCGCAAAGCAAAATGAAGAGACGGGATATATCCTCAGCTTGCGTGACATCTCCACTTGGAAACGTACCGAACTCAACCTGCAAATCAACGCTAAACTTCTGTCGCAAGTATCTTTACTTGGCGAAGAGTTGCTGCACGGAGCCCATTGGCTAAATGTCTTTACCAAATACCAAGAAGAAATTTTGCAGGAGTCGCATGCACAAGGTTCTCGGCTCTACTTGCCTGAAGCAATTCAAGTAGGCGGAACCGAAACCGTCGATTTTGGCCAACTAGACCCGAGCATTTTTGATACATTCCTGCAACACATTGAAACTGAAAACCTAGGCAACCTCTTGCATATTCAAGAGCACGGCGAGTATGTTCTAGCGCATATTCCGTTAGACACCAAGCAAGTCCCAAGGCCTTGTTGGTTAATCGCGTGGGATTTAGCGAACAAAGACTTCGCTAAAATGCTAATCGACGTATTGAAGCTTTCCGCAAACGTTCTGGCCTCCGGAATCGATAATGCAGAAACACAACACAATTTGATTCAATCCAGGGAAGAAGCCATCAACGCCAACATGGCTAAATCTGAATTTCTCAGCATCATGAGCCATGAAATTCGGACACCTTTGAATGCCATCATTGGTTTATCGCATATTCTCCACGATGAGTTAAAGAGTACCGATTGGGAAGAAAAAATCAAGACCCTCCATTTCTCAGCCAATAACCTTCAAATATTGGTAAACGATATCCTCGACTACAACAAAATAGAAGCCGGCAAATTGCAGCTGATGGAAGAGGATTTCGACCTACGTGATTTGGTTAAAAAAGTACTGAATGAGAATAAGCTTCGGGCTGATGAACTGGAAAACACCCTCATACTGGAAATGGCAGATACGGTTCCGGCTGCTGTTAATGGCGATAAACTTAGGCTAACACAGGTATTGAACAACCTCATTTCCAATGCTACCAAGTTTACAAAGAGCGGTAAAGTGATTGCCAAGGTAAGCTGCCTGGAGAAAAAAGATACGACCGGCCTGTTTCAAATAGCCATTCAAGATAGCGGCATAGGCATTCCAGAAGAGTTTTTGCCTCGCTTATTCGAGAGTTTTAGTCAGGCCAGCACCAAATCTACCCGCAAATACGGCGGCACCGGCTTGGGATTGGCTATCTCCAAACGTCTCTTAGAATTGATGGGTGGGCAGATTGAGGTGGAAAGCAAAGAAGGCGAAGGATCCGTGTTCCGTTTCACCATTCCGCTGCAAATCTTACAACATAAAAATACCCAGAACGCAGACGTTCCCGTTGTTGCGCCCAAAGATTCGCTAAAAGGAAAACGTATTTTACTCGTGGAAGACAATGCCGTGAATGTCTTTGTAGCGAAAAGTTTCTTGAGCAAATGGGGGTGTGAATACGAGGTGGCAGAAAACGGTCAAATTGCCGTGGATAAGGTCCGTGAGCATAGCTACGATCTTGTTTTAATGGATTTGCAAATGCCTGTGATGGATGGCTACGAGGCCACGAAAGAAATCAGAAAATTCAATAGCACCACGCCCATTATCGCTTTAACAGCTTCGGCTTTGCTAGACAGCAAAGAAGTGTCCAAGCTAATAGGAATGAATGATCATGTTACAAAGCCATTCAAGCCGGACGAGCTGTATACCAAGTTAGTTATGTTCACCAGATCCTAATCGTTGCCAGCAGATTTCTGCTTCACATCCTGATCAGGAGCTAATGAAACACGGTGAGCCTGTTCACGGGTTTTTTCCTTTCCCTGGCTTCCGGATTTCTTGGTTTCTTTGGCGCTATTTTGAATTTCGTTTTGCATAGACTGCCTGCTTCAAATGTAGGTACAAGATTCATTCCTCAAAGCAAAATCGCATAATTTTACTTTACGCTGATTTAGCCATGACCTTGCAGTGACCTATCTTTGCGCTATGGCTACGATTCGCATTTACCATAATCCACGCTGCGGCAAGAGCAGACAAACCCTTCAGCTCATTCAAGAGGCAGGTATCGAACCTGAGATCATTGAATACCTCAAAACGCCACTCCATAAAGCTGAGTTAAGCGATTTAGTTTCCAAATTGGGAATCCCGGCGGAGAACCTCATTCGCAAAGGAGAAAGCATCTTCAAAGAAGCGCACAAAGGAAAAACCTTGACAGATGCCGAATGGATTGACGCCATGGTCAAGCATCCGATTTTAATGGAGCGCCCTATTGTAGTGAAAGGCAGTAAAGCCGTGATTGGCCGTCCGCCGGAAAACGTAAACGAACTGCTCTAGAGGCTTAAGTAAGCCGCAGCTTTTTCAACATAAACTTTCGCATTTTCATAAATGCCCTGAACCTGCTCTTCGCTCAGCGTTTTAACTACCTTAGCCGGACTACCCAGAACGAGTGAGTTATCCGGAATCACAGTTCCACCGGTTACCAATGCATTGGCTCCAATGATAACGTTATTCCCAATTTTAGCGTTGTTCAGCACGGTAGCATGCATGCCCACAAGCACCGCATTGCCTAATTGTGCCCCGTGAACAATAGCCTGATGTCCGATAACGCAATCGTCGCCAATAATAGCCGGAGCACCCGGGTCACAGTGAATTACCGCATTATCCTGCACATTGCTTCGGTTACCCATGCGAATCACATCGCTGTCGCCCCGTATCACAGCACCAAACCAAACACTGCAGTCATCTCCCATTTCTACATCACCAATAACAATGGCTGTGTTGGCAATAAAGGTATTCTTTCCGTGTTTCAGTGGTTTCTTCAATCGATCTAGCGTATTCATAAATCCGAAGGTACTCAATGTGCCATATTGAGCCTGATAAATTTTCAATTCCCTTTGAAATAGGTCATTTTTGTAGCGATGCGCACCCTCATACGTCATATCAGCCGACTCTACGGCGTTCTTGATAGCAATCAACCTTTCAAAGCCGGAGCTGAAATGGCTCAATTCCCTTACCTGGAAAATGCTTGGCTTTTGATTGAAGACCAAAAAATCAAGGACTTTGGCGTGATGCCGAACGAGGACGTGCAATCGCCCGCCCACGATAGCGACCGCATTATAGATGCCACCGGCAAAATGGTCTTACCGGCCTTTGTTGATTCACATACCCACCTGGTTTTTCCGGCTTCGAGGGAAGAAGAGTTTGTGATGAAGATCCAAGGCAAGAGCTACGAAGAAATCGCTGCTGCCGGAGGGGGCATCCTAAACTCGGCGGCGAAGATGGCCTTAACCAGCGAAAAGGACTTGTACAAATCAGCGCTGCACCGTGTTCAGGAATTGATAGCGATGGGAACCGGGGCCTTGGAAATCAAAAGTGGCTACGGCCTCGATTTGGAGAATGAGCTCAAGATGCTTCGTGTGATTCGCAGGTTGAAAGACATCTCTCCTATTCCTATCAAAGCAACCTTCTTAGGCGCGCATACGTACCCGAAACAATTCAAAGACAACCACGAGGGGTATATCCAACAAATCATCGAGGAGATGCTGCCGGAGATTGCCGCTGAAGGCCTCGCCGATTACATTGACGTGTTCTGCGAAAAAGGCTTTTTCTCGCCTGAAGAAACAGAGCGCATCTTAGAAGCAGGATACAAACACGGCCTCAAAGGAAAAATTCACGGCAATCAACTGGGCTTAAACGGCGGTGTTCAAACGGCTGTCAAGATGGGCGCCGTTAGCGTTGACCATTTGGAATACACCAGCGAAGCCGAAATCGAAGCTTTGCGGGGTAGCAAAACTATGCCGGTCGCTTTACCGAACTGCTCTTTCTACTTGCGGATGCCGTATACACCCGGACGTCAGATTATCGATGCCGGATTACCTCTTTGCCTGGCTACCGATTACAATCCGGGCTCTGCCCCAAGCGGCGATATGCGATTTGTGGTGAGTCTGGCCTGTATTCAGATGAAATTATTGCCTGAAGAAGCCTTCAATGCCGCCACATTGAATGCAGCCTATGCCCTAAACATGGAAGAAGAATTAGGCAGCATCAGCCGTGGCAAACTGGCCAACCTCATTATCACCAAAGAAATTCCATCGCTCAACTGGATACCTTACGCCTTCCGCTCTGAGTGGATTGATAAGGTGATTATCAAAGGACATTGAGCGAAGGGCATGGGGCTTAGAGCGAAGGGCTTAGGGCACAGGGCAAGGAGCATAGGGCACAGGGCAAGGAGCACAGGGCAAGGAGCGTAGGGCACAGAGCGAAGGGCATGGAGCTCGAAATTAATTACCTCTAGTAGGAACGCAGAATCTTACGCCTTTGCTTGAGGAATGACTTGGAACTTGATTCTTAGCTAGTGGAAACGCCTCAAGCGAGTTTAAGAATAGTCTGCTCTATGATGTCGCAGCATTCGTGCAGTTGAGCTTCTGTGATAACCAAAGGCGGCGCAAAGCGGATGATATCGCCGTGGGTTTGTTTGGCGAGGAGTCCGTTTTCTTTCAGAAGCAAACACACGTCCCAGGCGCTTTTTCCTTCACCAAAAGGTTTGATCACGATGGCATTAAGTAAGCCCCTGCCGCGTACCAATTCTACAAGCGGCGATTTCTCTACCAGCTGCTGCATACGATTCCTGAAAATTTGTCCTAGGCGATCCGATTTCTCCGCCAAGCCTTCTTCTTTCACCACGTCTAGGGCTGCCATAGCTACTTTACAGGCCAGCGGATTACCGCCGAAGGTGGAACCATGCTGTCCGGGTTGGATGGTTAGCATCACTTCATCGCTACTTAACACTGCCGATACCGGGAAAACCCCACCCGATAAGGCTTTACCTAAAATGAGAATATCCGGTTTTACCCCTTCCCAATCGCAAGCCAAAAGTTTACCTGTTCTAGCGATACCGGTCTGCACCTCATCGGCCATCATCAATACTTTGTATTTGGAGCAGAGCTCGCGAACACCTTTCAAATAGCCTTCATGCGGAACTACAACACCGGCCTCTCCCTGGATGGGCTCAAACATAAAACCGGCCACATTGGGATCTTTCAAGGCCTGTTCAAGGGCGTTCAAATCGTTGTACGGAATCAGTTCATAGCCCGGCATGAACGGACCGAAATTGACACGGCTGTCGGGATCCGTGCTGGAGGAAATCGCTCCAAGGGTTCTGCCCCAAAAGTTACCTTCTACAAAGATGATCTTGGCCTGATTGGCCGGAATACCCTTCACCTCATAACCCCATCGACGGGCTAATTTAACAGCGGTTTCTCCACCTTCTACGCCGGTATTCATCGGTAAAACACGCTCATAGCCGAAGTACTCGCACATGTATTTTTCGTATTCACCTAATATGTTGTTGTGAAAGGCACGAGAAGTTAAGGTGAGCACAGAAGCCTGATCTATCAAAGCTTGAACAATCTTTGGATGGCAATGTCCTTGGTTCACGGCGCTGTAGGCCGAGAGAAAATCGAAATACCTATTTCCTTCCACATCCCAAACGTAAACACCCTCTCCTTTATTCAATACTACGGGCAGTGGATGGTAGTTATAGGCTCCAAACTCATGCTCTAAATCGATAAAATACTGTGATGTTGCTGTTCTGGTCTGCATGGTACAAAGGTAGTAATTCGCGTTGGAGAGCCGAATAAAATCAAGCTTTTCCGCTCAGTGAAAAACGTATATTTGCTCTATGCGTCACGTTTTACTTCCGGTGGGTTTGTTGGCACTTGGCCTAACAGCGCAGGCTCAAACATCCCCTATACATTCCAAATCACCTATTCAAAAGGTAGTAAACCTGAGCGAAGATGCTCCGGACTACGATCCTCAAATCCTGACTATACAGGCCATGCCTTCGCCCGGTGGCGATTACAAAAAAAACAAGGTATTGGTAGATGCCTTACCTCGTATTCCAAGCGGACAGAAACAGTTTAAAACCCAAGGACCTGCTCCTGAAATCGTTTTGGAGTTTCAGGGCAATGCCGGTGGAGGAACGCCAAATGATAACGACATCTGCGTTGGCAAAGATGGCAAGATCATCAGCGTTCTGAACAGCAGCTTGCGTATGATCGACTCTACCGGAACTACCTTGCTATCGCGAAGTCTTTCCTTTTTCGCCGTTTCGGTAGGTAACCTAACCCGGGCCTTCGATCCGCGCGCGGTATACGACCCAATCCACGATCGGTATATAGTCGTTTTCCTAAACGGCAATGAAAGCACGACCAATAATCCCGTTATCTGCTTTTCCCAAACCAATGATCCAACCGGCGATTGGAATTGCTACCTCCTACCGGGTAACCCATTCAACGATACCAGCTGGTCTGATTATCCCATTATCAGCCTATCCAATAAAGACCTTTTCTTAACGTTAAACCTGTTGGAAGACAACAAAGGCTGGCAAGACGGCTTCAAGCAATCTATCATCTGGCAAATCGATTTAGCGAGTGGTTATGCCGGAGACTCGCTAGACCATAACCTCTGGAGCGATATTAAATTCGATGGCCAACCGGTTTGGAGCATCTGTCCATCGCAAGGCGGCATGAAACCAAGCGGTCCGGAGACCTACTTTTTATCGGTTAGGCCGGGTGATATCCAAAACGACAGTCTCTTTTTGCATACCATCAAAGGCTCAGTAAAAGATGGCAATGCCAGTTTGCAAACCAAGTTGTACAAAACGAGCATGAGCTATGGATTACCGCCATCTGCGCCGCAACCGGATGGACAAAAAATGCAAACCAACGATGCGAGGGTATTGACCGCGATGCACCAAAACGGACTTGTTCACTTTGCCGGAAATACCCGCGATATGAACTCCAATGCTGCCGGTATCTACTACGGTGTACTCGACCCCAATAGTACCAAACAAGCTACTTTGCAGGTTCTAAGCTATGACACCCTTGACCTGGGCTACCCGGATATAGCCTACGCGGGAAGCGGCGCCGTGAATGACCACAACGTGCTTCTCACCTTCTCGCATGTTTCGCCAAGCACCTTTCCGGGCACCTCGGTAATTTACCTTAACTATTCGGGCATTTTCTCGCCGCTCACTCGGGTGAAAGAAGGACTTAGAGACGTAGACGTTCTTTTAGATAGTTTAGAGCGATGGGGTGACTATACAGGAATTCAACGTGCTTATAACGATGACAATACCTTTTGGTTAGCCGGAAGTTACGGAGACCGGATAAACCGCACCACCATAGCCAAGATTCAGAATGCAGACCCGCAACTGAGTGTAAAGCCAAGCTCCGTTACTGAACTCACCTTATTCCCGAACCCATCCAGCTCCTACTTTCAATTGGTGTTTGATCTGAACGCTTCGGAGCGTCTTAGCTTTAAGGTATATGATGCCAGCGGAAAATTAGTGAAGGTACTTTTGGAAGATCGCGTGAAAGCGGGGAAAAATCGTTTTCAATTTAACAGCAGCGAACTCCCGGGAGGCAGCTATATTTTAGCTATCGAAGGCCATCAAACGCAAATTCAACGTCAGTTTGTAGTACAGCCGTAAGATTAAGGTAAACGCATTGTAGAAAAGGGATTGAACTATTTCAGGCCCTTTTTTTATGTCCTATTTTGCCCTCCTATGGACGAGGAACTGCTGTATTTGTTGAGTTTGACTTTGGTTCCGAAAGTAGGGCCTGTAGGTGCGCGAAACCTCATAACCTACTGCGGTTCGGCTCGGGATGTATTTAAAGCGAAACAAAACGACTTGAGCAGGATACCGGGTATCGGTCCGAAGCTGAGCGAGCAAGTGCGTCAGTTTAGGGATTTCGGCAGAGCAGAACGCGAGCTGGAATTCGTTGTAAAACACGGAGTGGAGTTGGTACGCTACACAGACGAGGCTTATCCCCGCCGTCTGAAAAGGTTGGCAGACGCTCCACTCCTTTTGTTTTTCCGAGGTAAAGCTGATTTAAACGCCCCACGTACTTTAGGCATTGTAGGAACGCGCAAATGCACCGAATACGGCAAAGACTGTGTAAAGCATCTGGTAGAAGAGATACAAGGTTTCGGAGTCCAGATTATTAGTGGCCTTGCCTATGGCATCGATATTCAGGCCCATCGCTCAGCTGTGAAACAAGGTATTTGCAATATCGGGGTAGTGGCTCATGGACTAGACCGTATATACCCACAAGAACACAAGGCTACCGTCAAAGAAATGGAGCTGAACGGAGGTTTGCTCACCGAGTTTTTAACCGGAACCAAACCCGATAAAGAAAACTTCCCCAGCCGAAACCGCATCGTAGCAGGCATGTGTGATGCCTTGGTGGTGGTAGAGTCGGCTAAAAAAGGTGGGGCGATGATTACGGCCGACATTGCATTTTCCTATAACCGCGAGGTCTTCGCCTTTCCCGGAGAAGTTGGCAAAGCCGGCTCAGAAGGCACTCACTTTCTTATTAAAACTCAGAAAGCCGGATTAATCGAAAACGCACAGGACTTGGCTTATTTTATGGCATGGGACCAAGAGCGAAACCTTCTAAAACAAACCGTACTTCCTCTCGAACTGAGTCAGGGAGAACTGGCTTTGTTATCGCTTTTTGACCAACAACGCAGCTGGGATATTGACAGCTTAACCTTGGATGCCCAATTAGGCGCCGGCGAGGTGGCACTCCATCTGTTGGAGCTCGAAATGAAAGGCTTGATTCGAACCTTGCCCGGAAAACGCTATGAAAAGTGCTAATCGAGTTCCAATCGAATTCCGGTGAAAGAAAGAGTCCAAAATAAAAGCCTATTCAATCGAATAGGCTGTATAAGGTTCCGGAGTTCATGTGAACTCGGATAAAATTCAAGTAGAAAGGTTTAACCTTCAGATTCGGGAGTTGTTGATTCCTTTTCAGCTTTTGGAATTTCAATTACTTCCATACTTACCAAAGGGGCCACATTATCAAAAAGGTGAATCTGTTTTGCCGCGGCTGCAGAGAGGTCAATCACACGGTTCGTTTTGAATTGAAAGCGATCGTTGATACGCACTTCTACACTTTCGTTGTTTCTCAGGTTGGTAACACGTACCATCGTACCGAAAGGCAGGCTAGCATGACTTGCCGTCAGTTCGCTTGCACTGTAGAGCTCACCGCTAGCAGTAAGTTGTCCTTCTGCAGTTGCCGGATAGCTAGAAGCCATCCCCTGACTGCGCATTTCTGTTGGGCCGCTAAAAGCAAAACCAACAACGGCTAAGAGTAGGATTAGATAGTATTTCATAGAGCGCTTTGCTGCGTTCAACATATTCGGATGCAAAGAAGTGGAAAGTATTTCAAGCATGCAAGTCTTTCTACGTGATTGATAGCTATTTCCTGAATTTTAAAAGCCCATTACTAGGTAAATCGCAGTACCCAGAAGGAATTTAATTTGGCGAATGCCCTTTGTTTTCCTCAAGTTGTGGAAAGAATCAGCAAATGAAACAAGGTACTTGTGCAATTGCCGAATAATTTTGCTGGGTTGATGAATCCCGCACACATTGGCTTGATTGCCCTGCTATGCCTGGGCCTGGCCACCTTCATTCAGGTGCTCTATTTTCTGTATTATTTCCTGAGGCTCGCGCGCTTCAAGGTAGGAAGAGGCAGTGCCAGACCGGGTGAAGGCGTATCTGTAATCATCGTAGCACGAAATGAATACAAAAACCTCGAGGCCAATTTGCAGTATTTCTTAGAGCAAGATTACCCGAATTACGAGGTTATTGTTGTGAATAACGGTTCTTGGGATATGTCGCAAGACCTCCTCGAAGCCATGGAGCTGCAATACGCCCACCTCAAGATTGTTAAAATTGTTGAGCAAGAGCGTTACCCCAAAGGCAAAAAGTTTGGCTTAACCCTAGGCATCAAGGCGGCCAGCCATGAGTGGATACTTTTAAGCGATAGCGATTGCAAGCCAGCAAGTAGAAACTGGATTAGCTCGATGCAATCGCAATTCACAGACTCCAAATCAATTGTACTAGGTTACTCGCCTTACCAGAAGAAAAGCGGATTGCTTAACCTATTTATCCGTTTTGAAACCTTTTTCACCGCCTTACAGTATTTGTCGTTTTCCCTCGCCAAACAAACCTACATGGGTGTTGGCCGCAACTTAGCCTACCGCAAAAGTCTCTTCTTTAGCGTAAAAGGATTTGCCTCGCACAACCACATTATCTCCGGCGACGATGATTTGTTTGTGAACGAGACGGCCACGCCCACCAATGTGGCCATCAACTTGGATCCAGCTAGTTTTATCTATTCCAAGCCGAAGGATACGTTCAGTGCTTGGTATCAGCAGAAACGCCGTCACTTGAATACCGGTAAATTCTATTCGGCCAAAAGCAAGTGGAAATTGGCCTTACTCAACATCTCGCATTTGCTGTTTTATCCGGCTTTGATTGTAAGCTTTATCTACTGGCCGGTATTCTATATCCCTTTGGCTATTTACGGATTAAGACTGATTTTGCAAATGTCCATCTTCGGACCTGCCATGCATAAGATGAAGGATTTACAGCCTTTGTATTTTTTGCCTTTCTTAGATTTACTCTACTTCTTCTACTACTTCATTACCGGCCTCGCTACCTTATTTAGCCGGACTAAAAAGAAGTCGTGGTAATTAGTGAGAGTGGAATCGAGCGAAAACACCCAATGGCAAATTCACTCCGCTAGTCGATTTGAGGTAAAGCTCTCCGGTATGGAGGTTCTTGGCTTTTGGGAAATGAATCTGGGCTAAGTTCTCAGCTACCAATGCCGATAAGCCTAAAGAATACACGTTCAACAAGAAGAAATGATGTTCCGGATGAAGCATCGAGGCCAAGTCTGTGAGCATCTCGTTGAGGCTTTCTTCTAATTTCCATCGTTCACCCTTGGCCCCAATGCCGTAGGCCGGCGGATCCAATAAAATTCCATGGTAAACCTTGCCGCGCTTGGCTTCGCGCTTTACAAACTTCAACGCATCTTCTACGGTCCAGCGGATATTATCCAAACCAGACAATTCCATGTTCTCCTTAGCCCAACTCACCACCTGACGAACCGAGTCAACGTGCACCACATCGGCGCCGGCCGCTTTGGCCGCTAGCGAAGCTCCTCCGGTATAGGCGAATAGGTTCAGTACACGCGGTTGTTCTACCGGTAAGGCTTTGATGGAATTGTAAATAAAGTCCCAGTTGGCGGCTTGCTCCGGGAATATGCCCACATGTTTGAATGCCGTTAGGGCTAGTTTAAAACGAAGCTTCATCCCTGAATGATTGTAATGCATCATCCAGTTCTCCGGAATATTGCTTTTACGCCATTCGCCGGAGTGGGCTCCTTTCTGACTAAATGAAGCATTGGTATGCATCCTCCATTCTTCTTCTGTCCAGCGTTTGGCCCAGATTGCCTGAGGCTCCGGCCTGCGAAGAATGTACTTACCGAAGCGTTCCAGCTTCTCAAAATCGCCGCAATCCAGCAGCTCGTAATCTTTCCAATGGAGGGGTGTGAGTAGTTCCAATCTTAGTCTTCTTGGTCGGCAAAGATAAGTTCTTCCTGCTTAAGCAAACGCTTTCCACTAAATCGCAGCAGCATTTGCGCAACGGTAATCACATCTTTCTGGCAATAAACTTTAATACGCTCCAGGTCGTGTTCTTTCCAATAGACCTCCCCCACCATGCTTCCGTCGATGTCGTCTTTCGGTGTTGGAATACCCAAGACCTTCGCTAAAAGCTTGAGGGAGGTATAGTGCTTGAAGTCGCCAAACTTCCAAAGTTCCATGGTATCGATATGGGGTACTTCCCATGGTTTCTTGCCGGCATGGTCGAGCATCAAAGGCAGCGGAATACCTTGAATTACCATCCTTCTGGCGAGGTAAGGAAAATCGAATTCTTTGCCGTTGTGGGCGGCTAAATAAAACTGCTTTCCATGAAAACGGCTATCGAGTAAGTTGGCAAAATCGCTCAATAAGGCTTTTTCATCTTCGCCGTAAAAAGACTTTAAGCGAAATTGGTAATGATCATTGTATGCTCTGAAGATACCGACTGAGATGCAAATCACTTTGCCAAACTCAGCGTAAATGCCCGCGCGCTTGTAGAGTGAAACTTCATCGTCCTCTTCTTTGCGCTTCAGGTTGGCTGCTTTGAGGTCCCAAAGTTCTTTCCAGGCTGCATCCAAGTCTGTGTAATCGGCATGCTGCGATACCGTTTCGATATCCAGCACCACCACACGTTCTAAATCCAGTTTGTTCAGCATAGCAGCAAGTTGCTATGATTTTTAGCGAGAAACAAGCGAGTAAGTGGGTTATGACACCGCGGTGATTGAATACTGACCTTGGCCTTACCAACTGCCCCCGGAGCCACCGCCACCGAAGCTACCCCCACCGAAGCCGCCGCCACCAAAGCCACCGCCGCCGGATGAGAAATTACCCCAGCCGCCGCCCATCATGCGACCAGCCATATACCCGCCGGCAAATCCACCTCCGAAACCACCACCTCGGCCTCTTCCAAAGATGCGGAGTATGATTAAAACGAGAATGACCAAAACGATGAAGAATAGAGGCGATTTCTTTTTGCCGTATCGGGCACCGTCGCCTTGAAATTCACCACTCGCTTCTGCGAACAAGGCATTCAAAGCTTGATCTAAGCCTGAGAAGTAGGCCTTATTCTGGAAACTGGGTTTTAAAATATCCGTGCGGATGCGGTACGCTTCCCCATCGGTAATGGCGCCTTCTAAGCCTCGGCCCACGTCTATTCGCATCAAGCGATCTTCCATGAAGACACTGATCACGATACCGTTGTTTTTGCCCTTCTGACCTATGCCCCAAGTTTCACCTAGGCGGTAATTGAATCCTTCAATGTCTTCACCCTCGAGGGATTTACCGATAAAAATGACAATCTGGGTTGAGGTTGTGTCTTGGTATGAAACTATTTTGCTCTGAAGTGCCTGTATTTCGCTCTGACTTAAAATCCCCGCCTCGTCGTAAACACGTTGTCCGGAGACCGTGTCTGGCAGCGATCTCGCATGCAGCGGGAGGGCCATTAAAAAAAGTACAAATACAGAAAGCGTGGTGAGGCTTCTAGCCAAAAGAGATTTCGTCACTTAGTTCGTTTTTATCATCCGCTTGATACGGAAAATGCTGTTTTAATTGTTCGCCGGCATGGAGAATCCCTTGGATAAGTCCTTCTGCGTAGTTGCCGGATTTAAAATGACCTAGAACCAGGTCTCTGGTTTCTTGCCAGAACTGGTCAGGTACTTTTTGGTTGATGCCCCCATCGCCTAGAATAGCGAATTGGTGGTCTTCGTAAGCCAAATAGAACAGCACCCCATTGCGGAGTGCTGTCTTATGCATTTCCAGAAAGCCGAACACATCGGCAGCCCGGTCCATTACTTCTATTTTGCAATACGGCTCGAGGTGAAGGCGTACTTCGCCCGAGGTATTTTTTTCTGCCTCTCGGATGGCAGCCATAACACGCGCCTCCTCTGCCTCACTCAGAAAATCAGTGGATAACAGACCCATTATTTTTTGAACTCCTCTCGTACGTCAACGGCATTCTCTGCGCCTTCCGTCAGGGCTTCAAAACCTTTCTTTTCTTCAAATTCATCGGCTTTACCTAAAATGGACAAAGCGAGGTTACGCATGATACCCTTGCGGTAGATATTGTATTCTTTCACCGCAGTGGTGTATTTATCACGCTCAATTTTGATGCGGTTTTCCGTTCCACTCAACTCATCTTGAAGCTTCAAGAATCCATCGGTTGACCGGATATTCGGATAAGCCTCAAATGCCAGGTTGATGGCGGTATTGATTTTCTTTCCGTACATGGAAAGTTCTTCCGGCGACTTAGCACCTTTGATATCCTCTTGCAATTTTGGAAGGTTTTTATTGAAATCAACGATGCCCGCTCTCGCTTGGGTAACGCCCAATAAAATGTCCTTTTCATTTTCAGCAGCTGCGTCTACGGTAGCCACCAATTGTGGAACTAGGTCTGCCCGACGTTGGTAAGCCGACTGCACATAACCAAATGCCTCGTTGGTTGTTTCGTCCATCCTCAGCATCTTATTGTAGACTCCATTCGCCCAAAAAAAGCCGAGTAAAGGGACTGCAACGATAACGGCAATAATGATCCAAGATTTTTTCATGTGTTTAAAATACAAATTTTTATACTCTCTACTCCACAAAGGCAATGCTAAACAATTGAGCGATATGGTATTTCACCCGCGCTTTTACCTCGTCTATCGAAACTTCACGTCCTAATTCTGCCTGCAGGGAAGTAACAGCTTTATCGTCAATGCCACAGGGCACTATGTATTCAAAGTATTTGAGATCAGTGTTAACGTTCAGCGCAAGGCCATGCATGGTAACCCAACGGGAACACCGAATTCCCATGGCACAAATCTTCCGAGCCCTGTCCATCTTGTCAGGTTCTATCCAAACTCCTGTCAATCCGTCAATACGTCCGGAGCTAATTCCATAATCCGCCAAGGTTAAAATGATGGCCTCCTCCAAGTAACGGAGGAACTTATGGATATCGGTAAAGTAATGTTCTAAATCGAAGATGGGATAGGCTACCAGCTGACCGAAGCCATGGTAGGTAATGTCACCACCACGGTTTATGGGCAGGTAGGTGGCATTCACCTTCTTCAAACCAGCCTCATCAATCAGTAGGTTCTCCGGTTTTCCGCTTTTACCGAGGGTGTACACATGCGGGTGCTCCACAAACAGGAGGTGATCTTGGGTATGCAGTTCAAATGGTTCGCCGGCCAATTCGGCTTTTCTGGCGGCTAACTTTGCATGCACGTTTTCACCAAAGAGTTGCTCTTGGTAATCCCATGTTTCTTGGTAAGCCCGCGTACCCAAATCTTCAAATCGCACTTTACGCATGGTGCAAAGATACGTCAGCTTTCTACACTGAGGCAGCCTAAAATTTGACCAAAACCCGACCAACAGTGGCCGCCGCATTGGCGAACTTTGCTATATGAAACTGAACCAAAATGCGATTGGACAATTAGGCGAAGACCTCGCTAGCCAATTCTTACTCCAACAAGGCTGTCAAATTCTAGAACGGAACTGGCATTACAAGAAATCAGAAATTGATTTAATCGTCCTTCACGGAAAAACGGTGGTGATGGTGGAGGTGAAAACAAAAAAGGATACGCGCTACGGCATGCCCGAAGAGTATGTATCGCTCAAAAAGCAACAGTTGATGGACCAAGCCATGCAAGCCTTTTTGGGAGAAAGCTTTAGCGAAACCTCCTGCCGATTCGATGTAGTTGCTATCCTACTTCATGAAGGAAATCCGGAAATCAACTGGATTCAAGATGCCTTTGATGCGTCGGACCAAGAAAGCTGGTCTGGAATCTAATCCACCAACAAATTCCTTCGAGCGAAATGTACCACGCGCTCGTCTACAATAATGTCTTGGTAGCGAATAGGTTGTTTCAGGTATAAGCCTTCTAAAGATCGACAGCGGCTCAAGGCCACGTACATCTGCCCGTGTGCGAAGGCGCCATTGCCCATATCCACAATGGTTCTGTCAAAGGTCAAACCCTGACTTTTATGAATTGTTATGGCCCAAGCCAGTTTCACCGGGTATTGGGTAAAACGACCAATCACATCACTCTGGATGCGTTTGTTGAGGTTATCAAATTTGTAGACCTTGTTCTCCCACACTTCTTTCTCCAACATCACCGTTTCGCCGTCTTCCAATTCTACTTCAATCTGCATGGGATCTAAACGAGTAACCTTTCCCAGCGTTCCATTCACGTATTTGCCACTCATGTGGTTCTTCAGAAAAACCACCTGAGCCCCAACCTTTAAGGTTAAGCTGAAAGCGGTGGGTAGGTTACGTTCATTGAACTCGCCTTCTATTTCTCCTTTGTAGGTCTGGGGTTTAGACTCCAACCTACTCAGCATAAAATCGTTGATGCCTTCGGCCATGAAGTTTTTCGTGCACAGGGTAATGGTCAATTCCTCCGGTGAGGCTTCGTAATCCGGCATATACCGGCGGTTCAGCTCGCGCAAGCCATCCTCCTCCAAAGTAGCGGTTCGGATACTATCCAAAAGACTGATAAAACTTTCGTCGCGCTGACGATAAACGCTAGTCAACTCAATATTGGGAAGATGTAATTCGTCAAAAACCTGGGCATCGAAGAAATAATGACTGCGGTAGACTTCGGTAAACAAGTGACGCTCCACCGGGTTGTTTTGCAAGACCGGCTCCAACTGAAATAGATCACCAAAAAACACCACCTGCTTACCCCCAAAAGGTTTGTTGATGCCCAGATTGATGCGCAGTGAATGGTCCATGGCATCAATGATATCGGCTCTCAGCATCGAAACCTCATCCACCACCAGTACATCCATGTTCGCCATGATCTTGTACTTGGGATGGTATTTCCCGTATTTCTTAATCTCGGAATCGCCCGGCATAATCGGCCTGATTGGCAAGCCGAAGAAGGAATGAACAGTTTGTCCGCCGGCATTGATGGCCGCAATTCCTGTCGGGGCCACCACCACGCAGGTCTTCCCTGATTCCTTCACGAAGTGACGCAGCAAGGTCGATTTCCCTGTACCGGCCTTTCCGGTAATCAGCACGCATTCGCGTGTTTGTATCATCACATCCCAGGCATGTTTAAAGCCTGAGTTCCATTCCATGTCTGCGTCGCTAAATGCCATCGGGATGCAAATTCGCTATTCCCGACTAGAAATCCAGCCTGTAATAGAATAAGGGCAGTAAAGAAAGCTGGTACTCAAAACGCACATTGGTACTGCTGGCAGGATCGGGAGCATAAGTCAAGGCCAATACGTTCTTGGTATTCAGCACATTCACAATGTCTAAAGCAAACTCATGACTCACTTTCGGTCTGTTCCATTTGAAGGAGAGGCGCAAGTCCATGCGGAAGTACGCCGGGGTTTGCAAGGTATTTTTGAGTGAATCCACTTCAATCAATTCGCTACGGGCATTGCTCATGGCGGTGTCAGCCGGAGAATAATAGCGTCCGCCTACACGGGTAATATTGGTACCGGCTTGGAAGGCTCCGCTTTTGCCTACTTTCCATTCTTTGGTTACGATGGCGCTAAAGGCATAGGCTCCATTGAAATCGGTATTACGCCAGATGCCATCGCTGCCTTGGTATTTGGCATCGAACAAAGAACCGGTGAGTAAAAAGAAAAAGCTCTTCGAGAAAAAATGCTCTACGCTCAATTCCGCACCGTAGTTTCGGCCAATGCCTCGGTTGACTAAATCTTCCGGAAAGAAACGGGTAAAGCCACTGCCGGTATTCACCAATGAAAAGGAACTCGGTACTGTTTTCACCGGTATGTCAAAGAGGTATTGGTAGTAAACCTCACTTTTCACCCTTGTACTCTTGCCTATACTGCGCTCAATTCCGACAACGCTATGAAAACTCTTGGTGAAGCCCATGTCTTTGTTGTGGGGCGCTGAAGCGGAATCGTATTGGTAGAAATAGAGGTATGGCGACTGCATTTGGCTGTGTAGTCCTAGGCCGGCGCTCATGCTCGTTTTGCTGTTAATAGCATACCGCATACTTGCTCTAGGTTCAATGGCTGAAACCGCATTATTGAGCGAAGAATACTGGCTGTGTAATCCAAAATTGGCGGTGAAACGGCTGTTCGGCTTCCAATGCAACTGGGCATAGGGACGCAATAACAACGCATATTCATCTGCATTCCAACGCACAGCCCATGGATCCAGGCTATAATTACCTAAACTATCTTGTACAACAGCCCGGGCCGAATCCTGGTAATAGAATTTCTGAATATCGAGCAACAGTCCGGCTTTCAAGGTCAGGTTTCTGGAGAGCTTGTGATTTACCGAAGCGTGGGTATTGTAGGTGGTATTGCTGAACTTGTATTGCAGCAAAGGATCCTTTTTGTACAAGGTATCGCGGTTAGGCGAGTAAAACAGGTAATCGTGGTGCGCCACAACCGATTGGTTCATGGCCGCTACTGTCACCTTCAGAAAGGTACTGCTGTTGAAACTCTTGTTGTAAGTCATTCCCAGCACACCCATATAGGAGGTGAAGTACTGATCTCTATCGTTTTCACCGTAAATGTTTCGCTCTTCGGGTAATTGTTCTGATATCAAAATATCAATGCTGCTATAGCCTCCGATACCCCAAACCGAAATGCTGGCGTTGTTCTTCAGCGGGAAGTTCAGCTTGAAGCCCCCGTCTTGGTATTTCGGAACCGCGTTGGTTCCAATGTCAAAATTCAAGGCATCAAATAAGGCTAAGCTGGAATAGCGGTAGCCGACCAAATAGCTGGAGCCTTTCTCTTTGCTTATCGGACCTTCTGAGAACAACTCTGTTCCTAAAAAGCCGAACTGGAAACTGTTTTCAAATTTCTGGTTATTGCCCGGTCTCAATCTTAAGTCGAATACACCCGCCGTGGCATTGCCGAACTCAGCCGGAAAAGCGCCGGTATAGAAATCGGAGTTCGCCAACATCTTGTTGTTGATGATGTTAACCGGTCCGCCGGTGGTGCCCGGGATGGCAAAGTGATTCGGGTTTGGGATATCGATGCCTTCCACTCTCCACAAAACGCCGGCCGGTGAGTTACCGCGGATTACAATATCGTTTCGAGAATCATTAGCACCCTGTACCCCGGCATAGTTGGAAGCCATCCTGCTGGGATCTCCTCTACTGCCGGCAAAACGGTCGGTTTCTTCTACGGTAAAGGAACGCGCCGAAATGATGGCCATCTCATTTTGAGGGTCGGAAGAATTCTTTTTATTGCTAATCACAACCTCCTCCGCTACGGTAACGCTTTCTTCCAAGTCGACGTTTAATACCACCTGTTTGGCGGAACTTACCGTAATATTATCCAAAACCCTGGTTGAATATCCGAGGTACGAGAACTGCAACGAATGCCTTCCCACCGGAACATTCTCCAACACAAAGTTACCGTCTACATCGCTAGCACAGCCGCGAGAACCACTGCTATCGCTGAGTAATTTAATGGTAACCCCAATGAGCGGGTACTTGGATTCTTTATCTACTACTTTACCGCGAATGGTTTGGGTAATGGGTTGCGCGTCTGCTATTTGTAAGGCAAATACAACGCACAGGAACAGTAAGGCTCTCTTCATAGATTGGGCTAAAATAGAGAATATCGGAAAATTACAATTCCAGGCGGGTAAATATGACACAGCCATGACATACACGCTAGGCCATGTCAATCGCTTGACGCACCTCGCCTAACTGCCTTTCTATCTGGTCGTTGCACAAATTTCCAAGACTGCCTTGGTGGGTATGCTTAAGCGATTGATTCCAGTGAAAGTTTCCGGATTCTACCTCTTGTCCAACCTCCACATAGGCATCCCGAAAGGCCATACCTTCCAGCACCTTCTGATTCACCGCCTCCACCGTGAAGAGGTAACGGTACTTCTCCTCGCTTACTATGTTTTCATTTACCTCCACCACTTCCAGCATCCAGCCGGCCATATTGAAACACGACTTCAATTCGTGCAGGGCCGGAAAGAGATGTTCCTTTATAATCTGCAAATCGCGGTGATAGCCGGTGGCTAAGTTCGCCTGGATCAAGGCCAGTTCATTGGGTAAGGACTGCAAGCGATTGCAACGAGCTCGTATCAGCTCAAATACATCCGGGTTTTTCTTGTGTGGCATAATGCTAGAACCCGTGGTATAGGCCGAAGGGAAACGCAAGAAGCCAAAGTTTTGCGACAAGTATAAAACGAGGTCTTGGCTCATTCGGCCCAGCGTAAAACCTAGCGAAGCCAAGGCATTAGCCACGGATTTCTCTGTTCTCCCCCGACTCATCTGGGCATTCAGTACGTTCCAATGTAAGTCAGAAAAGCCGAGCTCCTTGGTGGTTTGCTCGCGGTCTATAGGAAAGGAAGAACCGAAACCGGCCGCTGAGCCCAGTGGATTTTTGTTCACCAGCTTTAGGGCGGCATGCACCTGCCAGAGGTCTTCTGCCAAACATTCAGCCCAAGAGGCGAACCACAATCCGAAGGAGGAAGGCATCGCTACCTGGTAATGCGTATAGCCGGGCAAAAGCACCTCCTTGTGTTTTTCGCTCAAGTCGAGCACTTGTTTAGCGAAGGCCTGCACTTCCTTTTCAAGCGAAAGCAATTCTTCACGGAGGTATAATTTCAAATCGACTAAAACCTGATCATTGCGGGAACGGGCAGCATGAATCTTTTTGCCTACTTCACCCAACTCGCGGGTCAGCATCAGTTCCACCTGCGAATGGATGTCTTCCACCCCTTCTTCCAAATGCAGTTCACCTCGTTTGGCTAGGTCGAGTAGTCGATTCAAAGCCGGAATGAGCGCACGGTGATCCGCTTCACTTAACAGGCCTTGTTTCGCTAACATGTTTACGTGAGCGATGCTGCCTTGCACATCAACAATTGCTAAAAACGCATCCCAATGCCGGTCTTCTCCCGCCGTAAATGCTTCTATACGTTGCTGCACGTCGAGTGCCTCGCTATTTCCTTTTGACCAGAGTTTCATGCCGGGTAGGTGTTTAGTAAAAGTTCAATGTAAAGTCGGACGCCCTCGCGGATTTCCGATTCCAAGATGTATTCGTCTGCTGTATGGGATCGAGCGGAATCGCCCGGACCCATTTTGAGCGAAGGCCAAGGCATCAAAGCCTGGTCTGATAAAGTTGGTGAACCATATTCCTCGATTCCCAATACTTTCAGTGCATTTCGAACCGGATGGTTTTGCGGCGTGGCACTGGGTTTTAAGCGATTGCTCCGTAAGCTGAGTTTGGCTTTGCAATGGGCTTGAGCGATATCGAGGACTTCCTCGTGCGTATACATTTCATTTAAGCGTACATCTACCGTGTAGCGCAGACTATCGGGAATGCTATTGTGTTTTTCACCCGATTGAATCACAGTTAAATTCATTTTTACCGGACCGAGAAACGGCGATACCTTCTCGAAGTGGTAGCTACGGAAGAATTCAATATCCGCTAACGCTTCGTAAATGGCGTTCACTCCTTCTTCCCGAGCGGCGTGACCCGCTATGCCTTTTACTTCGCCGTCTAAGACAAGCAGGCCTTTTTCCGCCACGGCCGCCTTGAGCGATGTAGGCTCACCGGCTATCGCTAAATCAAACTCCGGCAAGTGAGCGAGCAAAGCGGATAATCCGCCGGCACCGGAATTCTCCTCTTCTGCCCCGGCCACCCAATACAAGCCATGGGACCAATTGATGGCTTTTAAATAACGAAACGTTGCCAACATACTCACCACCGAAGCCCCGGCATCGTTACTGCCTAAAGCCGTGAGCTTCGCTTCTTTCCACTCAGATAAATACGGATATTGTGTCCAAGTTTCCGCAGGCTTTACCGTATCGATATGCGAATGCAGCAAAACCTTCATTTCTGCTTCCGGATTATGACTCAATACCAGGTTATTCCCAACGCGCTGAACCGCATAGCCTCGCTCTTCCAGCCATTGCGCCAGGGCATCGGCTTTGGCGGATTCTTGTCCCGACAAGGCCGGAATTTTCAAGAGTTGCGCCAACAGCTCAAGCGATTCTTGGGTATAGCTTTCAATCAATGACATGGGTGGCCGATTCTGCTTCGTCGTTTAAAATTTGAGGTAACTGACCGGCTGCGCCAATGAGCACCGCCTCCACTCCGGCTTCTACCGCCCGAGCTGCATTATGAAGCTTAGGCAGCATGCCTTCTGAGATGACACCCGCATCGCTAAGGGCTTGGATATCGGCCTTGCGTATCAAAGGAATCAAACTGTCTTCCCGATTCACATCGCGCAATACGCCTTTCTTTTCAAAGAGGTAAAGGAGTTTAACACGGTAGTGATTGCTCATAGCGATAGCCAAGGTTTGAGCCATGGTATCTGCATTGGTATTGAGCATATGGCCTTTTTTGTCGTGTGTTAAAGCGCAGAATACCGGACTCAATCCGCCATGCAACAAGGTGAGCAAAAGCAGTGTATTTACTTCACCGGGAATGGGATCCCCCACCCAGCCGTAGTCGATTTCGCCCACCGCCCGTTTCATGGCAGGCACCAAGTTTCCATCGGCTCCGCTTAAGCCTATGGCATTGATACTTCGTCCCTGTAATCCGGCTACCAGCTTTTTGTTGAGCAGTCCGGCATAACTCATCAAAGCGAGGTCGAGGGTAGCCTCATCGGTAATTCGGCGGCCGTCGACCATCTTCTGTGGAACACCCAACTTTTCAGCCAAGGCGCTAGCCCGCTTGCCGCCTCCGTGCACGAGGATAAAACGTTTGCCGGCAGTAGCCAATTGGTCGAGGAAAGTGGCCATAGCCATCTCATCTTCCAAGACCTTCCCGCCGAGTTTAAGCACCCACAGTTCTTCCTTGTTTTTCATGGATATCCAGTATCATTCTGCGTAATACGGCCGTTGCCGACCAAAGTCTATTTTCGGCTTGATCCAGCACCAGGGAGCGCGGAGAGTCGAGCAGTTCATCGCTCAATTCCACATTCCGACGTACCGGTAAGCAGTGCATAATCTTCGCCTCCGGTGCCTGTTTGAGTTGCTCTTCCGTGAGCAGCCAATCTTGTCCGCCTCCGTAGGTTCTGCCATAAGGCTCCCGCATCGACCAGTTCTTCACGTAGATAAAGTCAGCATCTTCCAAGGCTTCCGCCTGGTTGTGTGTGATGATGGCGCCATCGGTAAAAGAAGGGTCCAGCTCCAGTCCGGGAGGATGAGCGATGTGCAGTTCATGTCCGGCCGCCAGCATCCATTCAGCGAAAGAATGTGGAACCGCTTGAGGTAGTGCTTTCACGTGTGGGGCCCAGGTCAAGGCAATTTTAGGACGTTTCTTCTGGCTGTGTTCGGCAATGGTGATGAGGTCGGCTAAGCTCTGCAGTGGATGACGCGTAGCACTTTCCAGGCTGAGCATCGGCTTTGCTGTATACTTTTCAAAAGCTTTGAAGATGCGTTCTTCATCGTCGGCAGCCCGGTCTTTTAATCCCGGAAAGCTGCGTAGGCCGATGATATCGAAGTAACGACCGATCACGCCGGCTGCCTCTTTGATGTGTTCAGCCTTGTCGGCATTCATGATAGCGCCTTCCCCAAATTCCATGGCCCAAGCATCCGAACTCATATTCAGAACCTGCACTTCCATGCCCAGATTCTTCGCTGCCATCTCAGTGCTGAGGCGGGTGCGTAAGCTCGGATTCAGAAAGACTAACCCGAGCTTCAGTCCGGCACCGATGGCTTCCAGTTCATGCCGGTTTGCCTTCAGGTACAAGGCCTCAGCCAGCAGATTCTGCACATCGCCTACGTCGCCAACCGATTGAAAGTGCTTCATGAGGTCTGCCCTTTCATCAATTCGCTTTTTAGCGCGTTTAAGAAGGTATCGATATCCGCTTTGCTCACGTTAAGCGCCGGCAATAAACGCAGGGTATTTGGATCAGAGGCCGAGCCGGTGAAGATGCAGTGTTCCATGAGTAAGTTCTTGCGCAAGGCGGCAGAGGAATAAGGTAAGCTGATGCCTATCATCAAACCCATGCCGCGCACTTCGCTAATGCCTGAAATGCCTTGCAATTGCTCCATGGTATAAGAGCCTAGTTCAGCGGCGTGTTGAATTAGGTTCTCTTCTTTTATCACTTCCAAAACAGCCAATCCCGCCGCTGATGCCAAGTAATTTCCGCCGAAAGTGGTGCCTAGCATGCCGTGTTTCGCTTGGAATTTGGGCGAGAGTAAGGTGCCCGCTACCGGGAAGCCGTTGCCCATGCCTTTGGCTATGGTGATGATATCCGGTTTGATGTTGGCGTGTTGGTGAGCGAAGAAATAACCGCTTCGTCCGTAACCCGATTGCACCTCGTCGAGAATCAAAACCGAACCAAATTGATCACATAACGAACGCACCTTTTGCAAGTACGAAGCCGATGGAACATGGATTCCGCCTACTCCTTGTATACCTTCCAGCATCACAGCACAAACGCTTTCGTCCATGGCTTCGCTCAAAGCTTGTTCATCGTTGATGGGAAGGAAGTGAATGAATTCTGCTTCGTTCACCGGGGCCACAATTTTGGGGTTATCTGTGGCCGCTACCGCTAATGAGGTTCTGCCGTGAAAAGAGTTTTTCAGCACCAAAACCTTCTTTCTACCTGTATGGAAAGATGCCATCTTCAAGGCATTCTCGTTGGCTTCTGCACCGGAATTGGAAAGGAACAAAGCATAATCGCTATACCCGGAAAGCTCGCCTAGTTTGTAAGCCAGCTCTTCCTGCAAAGGCATTTTCACCGCATTGCTGTAAAAGCCAATTTGGTTTAGCTGCTCGGTAAGGCGTTGCACATAGTGCGGGTGTGAATGTCCAATGGAAATCACAGCGTGACCTCCATACAAATCCAGGTATTCCTTGCCTTGGGCATCCCAGAGTCGGGAGCCAACCGCCTTGACAGGGGTGATATCGTAGAGTGGATAAACGTCGAATAGTTTCATTAGAAGGCCGATGCTTTAAGTTGTAATCCGGTGTTTTCTGCCAGGCCAAACATCAGGTTCATGTTCTGAACTGCCTGACCAGAGGCTCCCTTCAAGAGGTTATCAATAATGGAAATGAGCAGCAATTGATTGCCCTGCTTCAGCACTTGCACATAGCAGAAATTGGTGTTCACCACCTGCTTCAAATCCACGTCGAATGGTGCCAAATGCGTAAATGGATGGTTTGCATAGTATTCGCTAAACAAAGCTTCGGCTGCTTCTTCAGTCAGTTCGGATTGCAATTGAGCCACCGCCATGATACCGCGGGTGAAGTTTCCCCTTTGCGGAATAAAATGGATGGCCGGCAAAGCCGATTGTTGGGAAGCCAGGCTTTCGCTAATCTCCTGCATGTGCTGGTGATCGAGTGCTTTATAGACCGAAAGGTTGTTGTTGCGCCAAGAGAAATGGGAGCTCGTAGTGGGTTTTTGTCCGGCGCCGGTAGAGCCCGTGGTAGCTTGGATATGTACTTCGCTAGTTAATTGACCTGAAGCAGCCAAAGGCAAAAGTGCCAATTGGATGGCTGTGGCAAAGCAGCCCGGATTAGCGATGTTGTGAGCTTGCGCGATTTGCTCGCGGTTCAGCTCAGGCAGTCCGTAGACGAAGTTCCGCTCACCGAAGGTATTGGATGCTTGGTGACGAAAATCGGTGCTGAGATCGATTACCTTGATGCTTGGGTTCAAGGGCGTTTCTTCTAAAAACTTCCGCGCTGCACCGTGTCCGACGCAGAGGAAAAGCACGTCGATATCGTGCGAAAAGCCTGCGGTGAATCCACGGTCTGTGATGCCTAGTAAATCGTGGTGCACCTCATACCACTTCTTTCCGGCCGAACTGTTGCTGTGCGCAAAGGCTATTTCCACTTGGGGGTGAGCTAACAGGATACGTAATAACTCGCCTCCGGTATATCCGGCTGCGCCGGCAATGCCTACTTTAATGGTATTCATGGTACGGGTTCTCCTCTTGGTTAATTTGATAGTACATGCTGTTTTGGTTTCCGTATATGCGAATGAAACCTTTGGCGTCTTCGGCAGTCCAGGCGCGGTTCATCTCGCCGTAGGTGCCGAATTTATCCGACATTAAATCGTGTGCCGACTCAATACCTTGGAGTTCAAATCGATAAGGATAAAGGGCGATAAACACATCTCCTGTTACCTTCTCCTGACTGCTTGCCAAGAAGGCTTCCATGTTCCGCATCACCGGGTCCAGGTACAGGCCCTCATGGAGGTTATTCCCATAGAACTGCGCGATTTGCTCCTTCCAAGTGAGCTGCGATTTGGTGAGCACATGTTTCTCCAATAGGTGATGTGCCTTAATGAGGATGAGTGGCGCCGCGGCTTCAAATCCCACCCGACCTTTGATGCCGAGAATGGTATCGCCCACGTGGATGTCCCTCCCTATTCCGAAAGGTGAGGCTTGCTTGTGTAGGGCATGAATCACTTGGATGGGATGAGCATAGCGAATATTATTCAAGGAAACCGGCTGACCTTTTTCAAAGCGAATTTGAATGGTCTCCGGCTCCTCTTTGCTCACTTGCACCGGCCATGCCGCTTCAGGCAAACTCTGGCGTGAATTCAAGGTCTCTTTGCCTCCCACAGAGGTTCCCCATAGTCCTTGGTTGATGCTGTACGTAGCTTTAGCCTGTGGGAAGTCCAAACCGGCTTCTTGCAGGTAGGCTATCTCTTGTTCGCGACTCAATTTTTTATCTCGAATTGGGGTAATCAGTTCAATACCCGGCAGCAGATTCTGTAAGATCATGTCGAAACGAATCTGATCATTACCGGCACCGGTGCTGCCGTGGGCTACGGCGTCAGCGTTTACTTTTTTGGCATAAGCCGCCAAGGCCGAAGCCTGAGCGATGCGCTCTGCACTCACGGATAGCGGATAGGTCTGGTTCTTTAAAACATTCCCAAACAGCAGGTATTTCACCACCTTATCGTAATAGCGTTGGGTCTCTTCCAGTACTTCAAAATGGGCTACGCCGGCTTGTAAGGCACGTTGGCCAATTTGCTCCAGCTCTTCAGGAGAGAATCCTCCGGTATTGATGGTAACGGCAAAGACCTCATAGCCGAGTTCTTTGCTCAGGTACAGGGCACAATACGAGGTGTCTAATCCACCACTATAGGCCAATACTACGCGTTTTGTCATTTCTGTGTTTTGGGCTCTTTTACTTTGTTAATCCAGCGCAGCAAGCGACTTTTCTTGATGCGCATATACCGTTCGTACAAGTCGGAATGGCGAGAGAAATCCAGCCTTCTACCTTTCCACTTTTTGATGACGTTCTCATCGGGGTTATACATCATGGCTGTGCAGAGGCAGTTTTTTCGCTCTTTGGCCATGAGGATATCGAAGTTGACGCAGCTTTTACAGCCACTCCAAAATTCTTCATCGGTAGTGAGTTCCTGGTAGGTAACGGGTTCGTAGCCCAAGTCGGAGTTGATCTTCATCACAGCTAGGCCGGTGGTTAATCCGAAGATTTTAGCCTGCGGATACCGTGTTCGGGATAATTGGAAGATGCGTTCCTTGATTTCTTTGGCCAATCCGCTTTTTCTAAAGGAGGGATTGACGATGAGGCCGGAGTTTGCCACAAACTGACCGTGGCTCCAAGATTCGATATAACAGAATCCGGCCCATTCTCCGGAGGCACTTAAAGCGATTACGGCTTTGCCCTCCTGCATTTTTTTGATGATAAATTCCGGACTGCGTTTCGCTATGCCGGTGCCCCGCACCTTGGCGGAAGCTTCCATCTCATCAACGATGGTTTGCGCATACGGTATATGCCTTTCATCGGCTACCTGTACTTTAAACTTCGGTTTAAATATATTCATTTAGCGTAGAGCTAGGTATAGTTTAACATGTCTTGAATGGATTGAATTTGTTCAAAATGCGTTCGTCGGTTAGCATTTCGAAGTATAGGAGTTCTATGTGGCCTCATGCTTAAATTCATGTTGTTTATTCGTGGTAGGTAAAAACAAAAAAGGCTTGCCATGCGGCAAGCCTTTCGGGTTTATATGCTTTCACTGCTGAACACACCCTTAGCCTGCCGCGTATGGCTTGCGTCTAGGTGATCTATAGTTCAATAGTATTTGTTTCATTTTGTGGATGCAAATGTAAGTGAAAATGGAATGTTTCAAAATAAATTAGACTAATAGGGATTGGGACGAACGAATTGAAAAGTAATTTCATCCGAAAAATGAATCCTCTTATCTATATATACTTTGTATTTCAAAGTACTTTGTTTTAATTTGAATAAAAAAAGAAATGAAAAAGATCACGCAATCCATGGCCTGGGCTTCTTTGTCCAGCATCCTATTACTAAGCTTCGTGTACTATCGCATGACAGTCAGTCAAGAAATAGACTGGTCAGCAATTGATTTCTGCATTGCCGGCCTACTTTCTTGGACTTTTTTTACCTGTGCCCAACTCGCCTATCACCACCGGCATAACAAAAAACTACAATGGGGTTTCGTATTTGCGTTGCTTTTGCTGGTTCTCGTATACATCGATTTAGCCGTAGGCCTTTTCAATCTGCCTTGGAGTGGTTCCTAAGCCTAGTAAGAGCACTAAACTTTGAATGAATTCCAAGATGTGTAATGTTTTTGACATGAGCGTTGAAAGCCTTGTTTGCCACCGTTAAGCCTTTTTGGAACGTATTGAAAGGCATCAACTTTCGGGCACTACCTCAACAAATGCACAAAGCCCTTTTCGTTGCGCTTGAAATACGCTCCGGTCCAGTCGAAGCCGCCGTACATAACCTGGTAATAATAGGTTCCTGCCATGAGCGGAGTACCCTTGTACATGCCATCCCAGTACCCAGCCGGGTTGGTGGTTTCATAAAGTAGTTCACCCCAACGATCAAAGATGATTAGCCGGAATTCGCTAACGTCGGGATGAGCCCACACAAGCCAATCGTTCACTCCATCGCCGTTTGGCGTGAAGCTGCTTGGCATTAGGAAATAAGGACCGCAATTTTCCAACACGTGTGCCGTATCGTACTCCTCGCAACCATACGTATTAATCTTGAAGAAGCCGTATGTGCCTGAATCTTGCACCGAAATGCGCTGGGAACTTTGTCCCGTTGGCCACCACATAAAGTTTGTACCCGGCCCGGCATCCAAATGCATCATAAACTGTCCGCAAACTGAGGTATCGATCAACAGGGGTGATGTGAGCGGGTATTTTCTCACCTCGATAGAATCGGTATTCGTACAGGCACCGGCTACCAAAGTTAAGCTATAGGTACCGGCTTGATCAACCCATATCTTGGCTGTGGTTTCGCCTGTATTCCAGAGATACGACGAAGCAAATTGATCAGTGCCAATTTCTACCCCCGTTTCAACACACAGTGAATCCACCATCGCTACAATTGGATTACGGATGTCAGAAAAGCGAACCTGTGCCGTATCAAACAAAACGCATTCGTCCCAAGTTGCCTTCACTGCATACTTTCCGCTTTCCGAAATCCAGCGCGAAAAGCCACCGGCCTGATCAAACCAGGTAATATCTTTCAAGTAGGTGGGTAAGGTGACTTCAAAACTATCCTGATTGCATAAAATGGTATCTACCACAGGTTGAAAAGCATTCCGGTATTCTTTTACGTGAATGGTATCCCGTTTTTGGCAGCCGGAATCAAGGGTAAGCACGCTATACTCTCCCGCTTTACGCACTCTATAAATAGGACTTTGTACCATGTCAGGGAACCAAGTAACCTGGGTATAAGGCGATGCATCCAAGTATAAATCTGCTGCTCCACAAATGAGGGTATCTTTTGGAAAGCGACGTAGGTTTTGGTCTACCCGAATGTTCACTACACTATCGATATAGCATCCCGCGGTGAACATCACAAAGGTAACCTGTGTAGGCATAGTGAAACGCTTGGTTAATTGCCGGTCTACGACCGTATCTGATGCGGTGTTCAAGGTATAGTAGAAAAAAGCATCGGGCAGCTTGGTTTGTGCTTCGATCCATAATTCCGCGCCACATTGAATTAAGCTATCCACGAAATTCAGCTCCATCTTGAGGGGCTCTTTCCATACCCGAACAAATCGCTCAAAAGAATCAATTAGATTAAAACGGGTATTGCTAACCCATAACTTGATGGGAAAGTCTTTGTAGGCCCCGGCAAAGTCATACCAATGAACCGGATCTTTTTCGGTAGCGGTTTGTCCATCGCCAAAATCCCATAAATAGGCTATCTCACTTCCTTGACTGGAATAGTTCTGAAATCTCACCGAATCATGTTCGCAGTTGCCTTTGAAGTTGAAGCTAGCCAAAGGTCGAACGGGCTCAAAGGGCTTACAGGTGCCACTTTTCGGTGAAATCACGTCTACGTCGAGTTTGAGGTATTCAGTCAATTGCGACGGGTTGGCAAATTCTTTCGGAACCGCGATTTGGAAGAAATATTCTCCCGGCTTCATGCAGTCAAATCCAATATAAGTATTCAAGGAACTGAGGCAGGGACCCGGATTTAGCCCATTGCAAGAGCCGTATAAAATTCGGTATTTAACAGCATTAGCGAAACTGACCCCGGGGAGCGCACTCAACCTGAACGATACGTCGTAAGCAAAGCCCGGATCAATTTTCACTTTCGCCCAAAATGTACCAAACTCCTTTTCATCCGGCAAGCAGGCCATGTTGTTTCCGTCTTCACCAAACCCTTCCCCTTTGGTAGTGCATCGGGTATCGAATTTCGTTGAGAAGCTGCCCACAGAACTGATATGTAAAGCCTGAGCTGTAGCGCAGAAATCGTGCACAGCGGGCTGGGTGCTTGAGGGGGTGAATGTGATCTCCAGCTGCCGCAACTCCGGTATATCGCGCCAGTACATACTCCGTGTTACGATGAGATAATCGGATCTACCACAGCTATTCACGTCAACCCGTATGGTGGAAAGCGAACTATTGCTATACCGGATAAATTCACTGTTTTGGATAATGGAATCCCGTTTGGCGGGATTGTTCATCGCAGCCTGGTAATCAAAACCTTCTTCAAACCGAAAGAGGTAAACTTCATCGATAGGGTCAATCAGAATTCTACCGTTTCCAACTACGTGAAATGTATAGAAGAGCATAGGACGGAAGTCTGGAGCATACTCTACCTCCGTTGTGGCAGGATTACCATATTGAACCGATGTATGCCTGTGCGTTGTATCATTGAATATTAAACAATTCAACAAATACGGTTTGCTTGTGCGGGTTCCATTCACCAAACCCAAATCCTCCGCTTTCTCAAACTCGTTGTTCACTGCAGTTCCGGTGGGAATAAACGACAGGTCAACTTGAAAATTTACTGTCGGAAATACCGCAAAAACCACCAGCGAATATTTCCCCGGTTGCAATCGGCAGAAATAGGATGCAGCATTACAAGACTCTACATAAGCGCTTGTGTCGTAAAGCTTTTGGCTATTCCCTTTCACGCTGCCTTTGATCAAATACAGTGTGCTGCTGAACTTGCTCAATTGAAGGTCCATCTCCTGTCCCAATTCAAATTCAATAATGCCTAAGCCTTCGTTATCTGACCAAGAATTACATGTTTTGGATAAAAAATCGCGGTACTTCTCCGCCTCAGAGAAACATGGAATGCACCTGCCTGTTACGGAGATGGTTCGGGTATCCGGATAAACTTGTCCGTTAATGGTTTTAGTGCTAGCGAAAATGGCTTGTCCATTGTTAAGCTTATCCGGATTGCTGATACCACCCATTTCTGAATTAGCACATGATTTTCCGTTCTTAATTTGAGCAGAACCTCGCTCATCGGAGGTACTAATGCATTCCCTTTGGCGGCCCCATACAGGGAAGTTCTGAATAAGCGTATACCAACCAGTATCCAGACTGGAGCAAAAAAACGACTTCTTCCCATACCAAGTCGACACAAATTCGGTTTGGTTGGAAATGCTCTTTCTGCCCTTGAACAAAACGGATTGCCATTGACTATTGATTTCTAAAGGAATAGACGCATTAACATAGTGAAACTCGCGGTAGATCATTTCACCACGAATCGTATCCTCTCCTGTATAAACTCTTTGGTTCTTGAGCGAAAAATAGTTGAGGTCTGAGTTGATGGTGAACACGTTTCGTGCAGCCACCACCGGCAAAACATGGGGCGAGAGGCTATCGGTATAGTCGAAGTTGGTATTGGCTAAGTTGACTGTTTTGGTTACCAGCTCGTAGGTGATGTAATTCTGCGAGTTGATATTTGAATTTTTCAATCGAAGGATACGCAAGCTATAGGTACCCGGACTCAGACAGTATTCATTGTAGCCATATTCTCGTCGTTTTTTAACTAAACTCAGCTGACAGGTTTGGGTAACATCCCCTTTGTAGAGTACCATTTCAAAATGCACTTGGCTACCTGCCATACGCAGGCTTGCTACTTTATCCGTGCTTACTTGAAAGGTATACCAATCTTGTAAGTCATAGTACGCTGTGTCTCCAAGGTGAACGTAGGCTAGAGCATCCGGTTTCAAATTAGGACAGCTATTCCCCAATGAAGAGTTACAATGGAAGGTATCCATAATGTTTCCGTCTTTCAGCTCACCCAATTTGTGTGATTTTTCAATCTGGGAGGGAATGGAGTTATTGGATAGCTTCTTATTTCGAACCAGGGTATGCTGAATACTGCCGGAGCTGTAGTCCCAGTCGCGGTAAAGCAGCACCGCGCGGTAGGTGCCTGTATCCAGCACCTGATCTGCCAAACAGCCGTAAGCCTTGCTGAAATAATAAAACGAGGTCATGGTATCCACTACCTGCCAGTTTTTTATAGGCTTGCTAAGGTCTTCCTTTAAAATCACCAAAAGGCCCGGACGGCCTGTTTGCGCCGAATTAAAATTCACATGAATGCTGAGAAAAGCATCGTAAGAGGGGTAAGAAAACCGCCAATTCACCGCCCTGTTGAACGAATCTAAGCTCTGCAGCGGATAAAAATCAGGAGCTAACACGTAGGCACATGAAGCGACGCCGTGTTTATACCAGTTGCTGCTATTGCCCGGAAAACTCACTTCTACTGGATTGAATGGGTCAGACAGGGGCTCATTGGGCAACTTCACCTCGAGGCTGATCTGAATACCATCTACCACCCTGGCCCTGGCGCATACTTGGATATAGTATTCACCACTTTTAAGACAAGTATTGCCTACACTCCCAAACTTTGTAATGGGCGGCAGGGCATGGCATAGGCTATGTTTACCTGCCCAATTCTTTGGGTTTTCATACACGGTAAGCCCTACGTCAGTAGGCAAGATGGCGCTATCCTTTTGACTGAGTATGATGTTCACATCGCGGTTTGATGCAATCGTAAACTTGAACCACAAGCTTTTGTTGATGTTACCGGCTCGAATTAAATCATCCGTAAAAAATTCACTCGGTTCAACCGTTGCATTCACCAAAGGAACCAAACTGCTTTGGAAAGTCCCCAATCCATAATTTTGATTAGCTATGGGAATCAGCTCCGCCCCTGTATAGTTGTCTGAAGCCTGGGCCGCAACATACTGAGGTAGTCCGAGGAGACAGGCCATTAACACAGCATAAAGATACCGTAAAACTCGAGGCAAAGGTTCTGAGGGATTGATTGTTCTTCTAAAAGACGATAAGAAAGGCCTTTGCGTTGTAATGCGAAGCCTCCTTTCATCGAAAGATACCTGAAAAACAGGACTTTTCGAAATCAAGAACAAGCCAGACTGCACAGAAATAGGGCACGCTAAGCTCCAATCCGGGACTATAGTTCACTAGTTCCACTCCCATCTTCTCTGCCCTCGACTTGCATTCCATACTCCGCTCTCCGATCTAATTTCGCTGATGTTAAAGTATGAAACACAGTTTTCTACCAGCTTGGTCTATTACCCCGTTCACTTGTAGATCATCGCTTCGTTTAAGCTCAACAAAAAACCCTCCACGCGGGAGGGTTTCGTATTTGGGCAAAAGATATATTTCTTAACCGTTCAAGGCAGCTGCGCCACCCACGATTTCAGAAAGTTCTTTGGTAATGGCCGCCTGACGTGCTTGGTTATAAGCGAGTCGGAGGGCCTTCATCAGGTCGCCGGCATTCTCAGTTGCTTTGTCCATCGCTACCATTCGGGCACCGTGTTCAGAAGCAAATGAGTCGAGTAGCGCCTTGTACACTTGCGTTTTCAAGCTACGTGGCACTAATTCTTCCAAGATCTCCACCTTTGAAGGTTCAAAGATGTAGTCATTGTTAGCACTGCTACCTTCTGTTGCATAGGCTTGGATATCTACCGGAAGGAATTGCTCATTGGTAACGATTTGGGTAGCCGCGTTTTTAAATTGGTTGTAGACCAATTCTACACGGTCAAATTCTTTCTCAGTGAAACGATTCAACAAGGTTTGAGCGAAAGCGAACACATTTTCCGCTTCCAAATGCTGGAATATTTCACGGTTATCCATAATAGCAGGGTAACCTAATTTAGAAAGCAAATCGCCGCCTTTCTTACCGTTAAAAAGGAGTGTTACGTTCTCTTTGGGTAAGTGAGCATATTTGGTATTGAGGAGGTGTTTAACTCGTTTAACGATGTTCGAGTTGAAAGCGCCACAAAGTCCGCGGTCTGAAGTCATCACAACCAGCAATACTTTGTTTACTTCTCTTTCTTCGAAATATTTCGCTAGAGAAGCATCTTCAATACTTCCGGAAAGATTACCCAGGATACTTTGGAGCTTCACGGCATACGGACGCATCTGAGTGATGGCCATCTGAGCCTTACGCAGCTTAGTCGCCGAAACCAATTTCATGGCTTTGGTGATTTGCTGGGTAGAGCTTACCGAGCTGATCCGGGATCTTGTTTCCTTTAAGTTTGACATGCTGTATTCAACAATTATCGGGGCCCGAAGGCCCCGTTATGATTAGTTGTATTTTGAAGTGAGGTCTTTAGCCACTGCCTCAAGTGTACCGGTGATGGTATCATCAATTTTACCGGCGGCCAATTGGTTCAACACGTCTTTGTGTTTGCTTTCCATGAACTGGATGAATTCAGCTTCGAATTCTTTCACTTTGTTCACCGGAACTTTGTTCAATAAACCTTTTGTACCGAGGTAGATGATAGCAACTTGGTTTTCTACGGATACAGGAGAGTACTGCGCCTGTTTCAAGATTTCCACGTTACGTGCACCTTTTTCCAATACTGCCTTAGTAGCCGCATCTAGGTCAGAACCAAATTTGGCAAAGGCCTCGAGCTCGCGGTACTGAGCTTGGTCAAGCTTCAAGGTACCGGCTACTTTCTTCATGGATTTAATCTGAGCGTTACCCCCTACACGTGATACCGAGATACCTACGTTAATGGCCGGACGAACACCTGAGTTAAACAAGTTAGACTCGAGGAAGATCTGACCATCGGTAATGGAAATTACGTTAGTTGGGATATAGGCAGATACGTCACCGGCCTGTGTCTCAATGATAGGTAGAGCGGTTAAAGAACCTCCACCTTTAACCATCGGACGGATAGACTCTGGCAAGTCGTTCATCTGCTGAGCAATCGCATCAGAAGAGTTCACCTTAGCGGCACGCTCCAACAAGCGGCTATGCAGGTAGAATACGTCACCCGGATAAGCCTCACGTCCTGGTGGACGACGGAGCAACAAAGATACCTCACGGTAAGCCACAGCCTGCTTAGACAAATCGTCGTAGATAATCAAAGCCGGGCGACCGGTATCACGGAAGAACTCACCAATCGCAGCACCTGACATCGGAGCGTAGAACTGCTGTGGAGCAGGGTCGGCAGCGGTAGCGGCAACTACAACGGTATACGCCATGGCACCAGCATCTTTCAGGGATTTAACTACCTGAGCAACAGTAGACCCTTTTTGGCCTACGGCTACATAGATACAGTATACGGGCTGTCCTTTATCGTAAAATTCTTTTTGGTTGATGATGGTGTCAATCGCGATAGCTGTTTTACCCGTCTGACGGTCGCCAATGATCAACTCACGCTGACCTCGACCAATCGGAATCATGGCGTCAATCGCTTTGATACCTGTTTGCAACGGCTCTTTAACCGGCTCACGGTAGATTACACCCGGTGCCTTTCTTTCGATAGGCATTTCGTATAAATCGCCGCTGATCGGGCCTTCACCGTCGATAGGATGACCCATGGTATTTACAACGCGGCCCAACATACCTTCACCTACTTTGAGGGAAGCGATACGACGGGTACGCTTAACGGTATCACCTTCTTTAATGTCTTCAGACTTACCTAACAATACCGCACCTACGTTGTCTTCTTCCAAGTTTAGGGCGATACCTTCAGTACCGTTTTCAAATTCAATCAATTCTCCAGATTGTACTTTCGTCAATCCGTAGATACGAGCGATACCGTCACCCACTTGGAGTACTGTACCCACTTCTTCTAATTCGGCTTCCGACTTCAGGTTGGCCAGCTGCTCGCGGATGATCGCTGATACCTCGTCAGGTCTAATGTTCGCCATATTTTTTTAGTTTAAAACGAGTTCTTTTTTGATTTTTTTCAATGAATTCGCAATGCTTGCGTCGAAGAGGCTATCGTTGATACGAACCACCAAACCACCGATAATAGACGGGTCTACTACGGTTTGTATGAGGATGGTTTTACCCGTTTTCACTTCCAGCTCCTTCTTGATTTTAGCCTCCATATCCGCATTGATCGGACTGGCGGTAGTTACCACCGCTTTCGCAATGTTTTTCTTTTCATTGTATTGGGCCAGGAATTCTGCAGCAATCAATGGCAAATACGCCTCACGGCCTTTTCTTACCACGGTTTGCAGAAACAATTTGCTCAGATCCTGGAATGAAGTAAAGGCCTTATTCAGCACCTGTTTCTTCAAAGCAGGGGTAACGATAGGGCTCTTCAACATGTTCACCAATTCACGGCTGCCTTCGCAAGCTACGTTAAATTGAACCATGTCGGCTTGAACCGCATCCAACTTACCTTGTTCTTCTGCTAATCCGAGCAAAGAGCTGGCATACCTTGACGCTATTCTGATTTCTGACATATTAGTTCAAGGAAATTTTTTCCAGATAATCGTACACCAAAGCCTCTTGTTCAGCCGGATTCTCAAATTTCTTAGCCAACACTTTTTCAGCGATGCTCAAAGACAACAGGGCAACCTGGTCTTTCACCTCCGCCATAGCAGCAGCTTTCTCTTTGTTAATCGACTCACGGGCACCTTCCAAGATTTTCGCTCCTTCAGACTGTGCGTCTTTCTTAGCTTGATCCAGGATGGAGTTTTTGATCTCGTTTGCTTCTTTCAGGATACGATCTCTCTCCGCAGCTGCCTCTTTTTTGGCAGACTCGATACCGCTTTGCAGCTGAGCCATTTCGGCACGCGCTGTTTCAGCAGCTTTTAACGCATTTTCAATCGATTCTTCACGGTCATGGATGGCTTTCATGATTGGACCCCACGCATACTTGCGCAGAATGAGCAAAATCACAACGAAAACCACCAAGGTCCAGAAGAAAAGACCTAACGCCGGGGTTAATAACTCCATTTCTTTTCTTTTACACTTTGGACAAAATACAGGTTGCCGTTCCGATTAGCGGAAAAGCAACCTGTAAAGTTTTCTTTATTAGTTGCTCATTGCGAGGAAACAGATCACCGCGCCAAAGAGGGCAACACCCTCGATAAAGGCAGCCAAGATGATCGCGGTAGTTCTGATGTCACCGGAAGCTTCAGGCTGACGAGCGATAGATTCTACCGCACCAGCACCGATCTTACCGATACCCAGTCCCACACCAAGAGCTACTAAGCCAGCACCGATACCGGCACCGATTGGTCCATACTTCACTACTTCCATTAAGATAGTCTGTAACAACATAGGTCTTTGTATTAATTGTGATTGATTTATTTGCTAATTGATTAATGATGGTCTTCCGGCATCGCTTGTCCGATAAACAAGGCAGTTAACATGGTAAAGATAAAGGCCTGAATAGCCGCTACCAGCAACTCCAATGTATACAGGAATATGGCAAATGGAACAGAAGCGAAGGATACCCCGAAGCCTGCACCCGCGTTGTTTCCATTGTCTGAGAACAAGAAAATCAAACACAAGATACTCATGATGATGATGTGACCCGCTGTGATGTTAGCGAACAAACGAATCATCAAGGCAAATGGCTTGGTGAAGATGGAAATGATCTCTACCGGAATCAAAATAAATTTCACCGGAGTAGGAATTCCCGGAGGCCAGAAAATGTGACCCCAATACGATTTATTACCATTAATGTTCGTAATAATCAAAGCGATTAATGCCAAGACCATGGTAACTGCGATGTTACCCGTTACGTTGGCAGCACCCGGAAGCAAGCCTAAGAGGTTGTTAATCCAGATAAAGAAGAATAAGGTAAGCAGGTAAGGCATGAAGCGAACGTAGTTGTGTCCGAGGTTCGGACGAGCAATCTCATCGCGTACAAACAAGACCAAAGGTTCCATAAAAGACTGCAAACCTTTGGGTGCCTGACCCGGTCTTCTTTTGTAGGCTTTCGCCATGCTGATAAAAACCCAAGCCATAATTAAGAAAGCGATTAACATAGAAGCTACGTTTTTGGTAATGGAGAAATCCATCACGCTGGCACCTTCTAAAACGTTTCCTTGCTCATCCAATAAAAGGATGTGCTCGTGCTCATTCTTATAATGTTTATAAACACCATTGTTATGGTGGAAGTGGCTAGACATAAAAACGTCTAAACCGTATTCGCTAGAATAAAGAATTACCGGTAATGGCAAGGTAACATGTGTGCCGCCCACGGTAAAGAAATGCCATTCGTGTGCATCACTGATGTGGTGCAAAATGGTACCGGCCATAGAAGCTGCAGTAAAAGCCTCTTCTCCATGACCATCTTCACCATGATGTTCAGCAGCGCTGTCAGCATGATTCATTTCTTCACTTGCTGCATGATTTTCATGCGCATCATGTCCGGGATCACCTGCGAAAGTCCAGGTGAACGTCAGAAAAGAGAGCAAAAAGGCGAAAAATTTCACATTCCAAAATCCTCTAACGCCTGTATTTACGTGCTTCATCAACGATTTATGACTTTTTTGAATCGGGGCGCAAGTTAGCTACTATGTGGTAAATTTCAAATACCTGAAACAAAAGAAAAAGAAGCATGAAAGAAATGGTGAAGGGAATGTCTTTTTCACCTGTATATAAGGTATAGGCTACGATGTAAATGAGACTAGCAAAAAGCCTAAATCCCATCGCTCCAAAAATGATGCTCATGGAATTTTTCACCGACATTTTTAAAGAGAAAATACTGATATAATAAAGTACCAGGGTGAGCACCACAAAAAATCCGAAGGCACCCCAGATGGCCGGTATCAATAAAGTGGTTTGCATGAGCAGCACTTGAATGAGCACCGCTACAAGCAGCGAGAAGGCCGCGAGGCGTAAGGAAAATTTGCCGAATGTCATGTTATTTCTTCTTGTTCAAGGTTCTGAGCAACTGATATACTGCTCCAACCAGGCCGGCAAAAATACCAAGCAAAGTGAATAATGGAAAATCAAATTCCAACCATTGGTCGACCCAATGACCTAACAGACCTAATAATGCGGTTGTGAGAATGAGGGGAAGTGTAATCCCCCACATTTTTAGAAAATCATACGTTGGCCGTTTCGGCCTTGGCTTTCCCGATTCCATTGCTGACGTCGTCAAGTATACGGCTACCGGCTTTCATCACACAGTTACCGTTGAACTCAGCACCGTTTTCTACCACTAGCTTATTGGTAATGATATCGCCATTGATCACAGCGGTAGCTTTTAGAAACAGGATTTCAGTGACCATCACCTTACCCCTTACATTGCCTTGGACATCGGCATTCTGGGCTTGGATATCGCCTTCAATTTTGCCATTCGGACCTAAAACCAAACGGGCTTTGGAATTTACATTTCCTTTCACAGTACCATCAATGCGCAGGTCTCCCCCACTATTGATATCGCCGGTGATGCTCGTGCCAACACCGATAAGGTTCAATTCCTCTCTGCTGATATCTGCTGCTTTGTTCTTCACTTTTGATTCTTTGTTGTTGAACATGTTCCCCTTACTTGAAAACGATATAATCCTCTGCGTTTAATGCGGTTCCATTATGCCATAGCTCAAAATGGAGATGAGGTCCGGTAGACGACTCGCCTGAGTTCCCTACAATAGAGATAGCTTCACCCGCATCAACGAAATTACCAACTTTTTTTAACAATACCGAATTGTGCTTGTAAACCGACAAGAGGTTATTGCTGTGCTGTATCGCTATGACATGTCCCGTTTCAGAAGTCCAATCGCTAAAAACCACCGTACCATCCAAAACGGCCCGCACGGTTTGATCCGATTTCGAAACAATATCCGTGGCCAAATGATCAATGAGGGGATTGAACTTGGCCGATACCATGCCATCCAAAGGCGTAAAAAACGGAGCTAGGGCTGGTGAAGCGCTGCGGGATTTACCACGAAGGGCATAGCCATCCTCCGGTTTCACCTCTTCCCTCAAGGCCAATTCCCTATCGCTCGGATCCAACTGAGAAACAGCCGATGCACTATCCAAGGCCGTAAAATCAGCGCTGGAGGTATCCGGTCTATCGCGCAGAATATTTAAATCGTTGCGCAACTTCAAATCGTTGGCGCGGATCACGTATTCCAAAGAATCGGTTTTCATCGCTAAATCAATTAAAAGCCGACTCTGATCGCGGTCTATGCATCCGGGTATGTATTCTTTTAAAGGCGTATACGCGAAAATGACAATCAATAATCCAGAGAAAAACACCACCAAACTACTGGCTACAATAAACACGTTCAGCTTACTCAAAGTGAGCGATGCCTTTTCTTCCAGCGTAGACTCATTCATGATAACCAGCCTATACTTGTTTCTCAGTCGATTGATCAGCCGTTTTTTCTTCTCCATAGAATCTGATAAAGGGATATTGCGTATTAAATAATATTTTCGCTGCTTCAAAGTTATTGTATTAAATAGGAATCCGTTTGTTACGCCTGCCGATCGTCCGCATTTTTTCTTTCATCCTCCTCACTGCCTCTCTGTTGGCTTGCGATAAGAACCGCAATACCTTCGTGAACCGGAAGTACCAAAATATGGTAGCCCGTTTCAATGTGTACTTCAACGGAAACGAAAGACTCGACGATGCTGTTGCCGGATTGGAAAACAGCCACAAAGACGACTACAAACAAATCTTGGATGTGTATCCCTACTCTACCGAAGAAGCCCGCAAAAGCCTCAGCGGTAAGATGGATGAGATCATCAAAAAAGCCTCAAAAATCATTGCCGACCGGCCTTTGAGTAAATGGGTAGACGATGCCTGGTTGCTGCAGGGTAAAGCGTATTTTTTTAAAGGCGACTACTTCGCGGCAATTGAAAATTTCCAGTACATCAACAGCAAATACAAAGGCACGCCCATATCGTATGAAGCCACGCTTTGGATTGTCAAATCGTATGTGTTTTTGAACAAACCCGGCGAGGCCGAGGCCATTATTGGCTTGATGAACAACGACCCCAAGTTCCCTGAAAAACTCAAACCTTTTCTGAGCGAAGTTTCAGCCAGCGTTTACATCCGCCAAGGCAAATACAAGGTTGCGGCAGAAAATATGGAGATTGCCCTAATCCGTGCTAAGGGATCTTCCCAAAAAGCCAGGTACCATTACATTCTAGGGCAACTTTACGATAAGCTCGGGGTGAGAGAAAAAGCCCGCGACCATTTCAAGAGCGTAATCAAAGGCGCGCCGCCCTACGAACTCTCGTTTAATGCACGCGTAAACTTGGCGCGGAATTACAATCCGGCCGATAAAGGTGAAGTTAAAGCTGCTCGTCGCTACCTGAAGAGTATGCTTCGCGACGATAAAAACTTGAGTTACTTTGACCAGATTTACTATGAGTTAGGTGTAATCGAAAAACGCGAAAACAACCTGGATCAAGCCCTCGAGTACTTTAAATCCAGCAATAACAACAACAAAGGGAACGCAGACCAAAAGGCCTTAAGCTACTTAGCGATTGCCGATATCTACTTCGCTGAGCCTAAATACGACCAAGCACAGTTGTATTACGATAGTGCCGTGAGTTTCTTGAAACCGGAATTTGAGAACTACGATAAACTCAAAGCCAAACAAGAAGTACTCACCGACCTCATCAAAAACCTCATCCTCATTGACCGGGAAGACAGTTTGCTCAAAGTGGCCAAACTTCCCATGAAAGAAATTGAGAAGCTGGTAGAAAAAGCCATCGAAAACGAAAAAGAAAAAGAACGTTTGCGCAAAGAGCAAGAGGAAGAGATGAAACGCCAACAGGCAAACCGCGTTAACCCGATGCTGCCCGGAAACCCCTTCCAGCCTGCTGCTCCAATCATAACCGGAAGTGGATTTTACTTTGATGACCAAGCGAACGTGGCCCGAGGCTACAGTGAATTCTTGAACCGTTGGGGACGAAGAAAAAACGTAGATAATTGGCAATTCAAAAGCATTGCAGACGAAAGCCAGGCCGTAACAAAAACCGACGATAAGGGAGACGGCGACAAAAACGGTGAAGAATCCAACGAAGAACAGAGCAACAACACCGAACTGCCTGACTCCATTGCTCCTGAAAAAGCACTGTATTATAAAGACATCCCGTTTAGTGCCCAGGCTCAGGCTGCATCGCAAGCCCGCATTGCAGAGGCTATGCTCAACGTGGGTGAGATCTACTATGAGGCACTGAAAGAATACAAAGAAAGCCGCGAGTTCCTCAGCCGCTACCTCAGCCGCTTCCCGAAACATGAGCTCAAACCCAAGGCCTTGTATTATATGTATCGGGTTTCCAAAGAATTGGAGGATGCAGCCCAAGCCGATAAAAGCAAAGCTGAACTTTTAAGCAAGTATCCGGAAAGCAGTTACGCACGCTACTTGAGTGAAAGCACAGTAAAAGCGGTGGAAGAAAATCCGCAAAACAAAGCGGTTGCCGAACTTTATCAGAAAACCTACGTGGCCCATCAGAACGAAAACTATACGGAAGTTTTAAGACTCAAACAGCAAAACGACAAAGCCTACTTTGGCAGTTATTTACAAGCTAAGTTTGAATTGCTGGAGGCTGTAACTTATGGCAAGCTGGATTCCATTGAACGCTGCGTAAAAGAATTGGAAGAAGTGACTTTAAGCTACGCCAGCACGCCGGAAGCCCTCATAGCCAACCGCATGATCAATGCGTATAAGACCGTTCAAGCCGAGAAGCAGAAAGGTAACCCGGCCGATAGCTCAGCGAAAAAAGGAGGCTATCAGTTCAACCCAAATGCGAAGCATTACTTTATGCTTTTACTTCCTGCCGTAAAAGGTAAGCTGAATTTGAATGCTACCAAGGCAAAAATTAGCGACTTCAACTCCAAGCAAAAAGCAGGCACGAGCTATGCGATCGACGATTTATTTGCCGGTGGACAGCAATTCATTTTGGTGAAAGAATTTAGCGATGCGTCTGAAGCCAGAGCCTACCTAAGCCTCTTCCAAAGTGATCAGGCATTTTTAAGTTCTTTGGGACTCCCTGAATATGAATTATTCATCATGGATGCCCAAAATGTAGGATTAATGGTCGTAAATTCGGACCTCGAAGGCTTTAAAACCTTCTATAAAAATTACTACTCCAAGTAAACATGGCGCTTAAAAAGACTTTTCCCAGACTCATTTTTTGGCTCTGGACGCTCTTGCTATCCGGGCTAGGGCTTGTTGTACTTTTATTTTTTCTCATTTCGCAAGGCCTTTTCGGCAAATTGCCGGAAGTAGCGGAGCTGGAAAACCCCAAAAACAACCTAGCTACCGAAATTATTTCGAGCGATGGTGTGGTATTGGGCAAGTACTATTACGAGAACCGTATTCCTGTTCAGTTCAAAGACCTTTCTCCCCATTTGGTAGAAGCTTTGGTAGCGACAGAAGATGAGCGCTTTTACAAACACAGTGGCATTGATTTTCGCTCCCTCGGAAGAGCCATTTTTAATTTCGGTAGTGCGGGGGGCGGCAGTACCATCTCTCAGCAGCTAGCCAAAATGCTTTTCACGGTGAAGCCTTCTGACAATATCGTAGACCGTATTATTCAGAAACTCAAAGAGTGGCTCATCGCTGTGCAACTGGAGCGTCGCTATACCAAAGAAGAGATTATAGCGATGTACTTCAACCGCTTCGACTTTTTACACCAAGCGGTGGGTATCAGCTCTGCTGCAAAAATTTACTTCAATACTACACCGGATAAACTCAGCATAGACCAGGCAGCCAGCTTGGTGGGTATGGCTAAAAACCCTTCGCTTTACAACCCCCACGGCGAAACCAACAAGAACAATGTAGAACGACGCAATGTGGTTTTTTACCAAATGGAACGTAACGGCTACATCACCAAGTCGCAAAAAGACTCGTTGTATGCCATCAAGACCGAGCTTCATTTTGAAAAAGAAGACCACAACCAAGGTTTGGCCACCTATTTCAGAGAGCGACTGCGTCAGGATATGAACGCCTGGTGTGCAGAAAACGACTATAACCTCTATACCGATGGCTTGAAAATACACGTCACGCTCGACAGTCGCATGCAAGCTTATGCGGAACAGGCCATGAAAAAACACCTCAAGAACCACCAAGCCAAGTTCTTTGCTCATTGGAAAAACATGGAGCCTTGGGGTGATCAAAAGCAAATTATTGAAGAAGAGGTAAAAAAATCAGAGCGATACCGCATTCTCAAAGCGGAAGGAGCTTCAGACGACGAGATTAAAAAATCCTTCGCTACGCCGGTTAAAATGAAGGTATTCAGTTGGGACAACCAACGCATGGAAAAAGATACCGTGCTTTCTCCCCTCGACTCCATTAAATACTACCAGTACTTTCTGCAATGCGGTTTTCTATCGCTCGATCCCCAAACCGGCGAGATTAAGGCTTGGGTGGGCGGCATCAACCACAAATACTTTAAATACGACCATGTTAACATCAATGCCACACGGCAGGTAGGCTCAACCTTTAAACCTTTTGTGTATACCATGGCGGTAGACAACGGCTATTCCCCTTGCTTTGAAGCACCGAATGAACGCGTGGTATTTGAAGACTACGAGAACTGGTCGCCTAAAAACGCAGACGGTAAATACGGCGGAACCATGCAATTGCGTAAGGCCTTGGCTCTATCGGTAAACAGCATTACGGCCTATTTGATGAAGCAACTTGGGCCAAATGGTCCGTTGAACGTTATACAGCTAGCTCGAAAGATGGGCATTAAAAACGAGCTCCAAGCCTACCCTTCTATTTGTTTGGGCACCATGGATCTCTCTGTTTATGAAATGATTGGGGCTTTTGGAACCTATGCTAACAAAGGGACCCACGTAACACCATTCTATATTTCTAAGATTGAGGATAAGAACGGTACAGTATTGTATTCAGCTGTGCCGGAGTCTGAGCAAGCCATGAGCGAACAGACAGCCTATGTGATGCTAAAGATGATGGAGCGAGCCACTTTTGGTACCGCTGCCCGTCTTCGTTACATGTACAACCTCACTAACCCCATCGCTTGTAAAACAGGTACTACCCAAAATCAGTCGGATGGCTGGTTCATTGGTATAACACCAAATCTCGTATCGGGTGGATGGGTAGGAAATGAGCACCGAGCCGTTCACTTTAGAACCTTAGGTTTGGGAAGCGGATCCGAGATGTCAATGCCTATTTGGGCTTATTATATGCAAAGCGTCTATGCCGACTCCACTATCAACCTTTACAAAGGAGCTTTTGAAGCACCTAGCAAGCCTTTGTCGATTGATATTGAATGCAAAGATGCCGACGCCACAGACCCGGATCAGACGGATAAACTCTTTGACCCGAGGGGAAATTTTTTCGATTAAAATGCAACGAATGGCGAAAGCCGGACGTCAAAGAACCGAATAAGCGTCAACAAGCTTATTTCAAGACACCAATTCTAAGTCTTGGTTCCATATTGTTGATCAGCGTTTGTAGAACGGGGGTGAGTGGCCCCCGTTTTCTTTTTTATGCCTCTCCCCTTGAATACAACGTCAGGTATAAATTCCAATAAAGCAACTCGAATTCGATCTCAATTTGACTTTTGGCATCTATAGCACTGCTGGCAGGTTAAGGATTGACCCTGTTCTTTTTTAACGCGTTCAGCTAACCTCAAGTAGCTTTCAAGTACCAGCCTCGACTGAAGATTGTCCTTTTAAAACGTAAAAAATAGTCGCCGATTTATTCTACCAATACCTTGTAAAACACAGCATAGACAGAGGTCCATTTCTTCAGCCGGATACACTCAACCGCAATAAGGTAATAGAGAGATACGCCCTTTTTAAAACATTCTGCTATTTTTGCCGTTCACGAACTATGTCAACTACACATTCTGCCAGCGGATTAAACTTCTCTGAAACGGAGAACCAGGCGATGATTCGCCAAATGATTCAAGACTTTGCTGAAAAAAGCATCCGGCCCTACATGATGGATTGGGATGAAAGGCAATATTTCCCTATCGAAACCATGCGCGAACTTGGCCAGCTCGGTCTGCTTGGCGTATTGGTACCGGAAGAATACGGCGGAAGTGGCTTTGGTTACTTTGAATATGTAACGGCTATTGTGGAATTGGCCAAAGTAGATAGTTCTTTAGCCTTATCTATGGCTGCGCACAATTCACTTTGTACCGGTCATATTTTGCAATTTGGCAACGAGGAGCAAAAACAAAGATGGCTACCCAAATTAGCCAGTGGCGAATGGATAGGTGCTTGGGGACTGACAGAAGCCAATACCGGATCGGATGCCATGCGCATGCGTGTGGTAGCCAAAGAAGACGGCGACGATTATATCTTGAACGGAGCGAAAAACTGGATCACCCACGGAATTAGTGGTGATGTAGCTGTAGTTTTAGCCCGCACCGGGGAGCTGCTGGATTCACATGGCATTACAGCTTTTGTGGTAGAACGCAGTACTCCGGGTTTCAAAGGCGGCAAAAAAGAAAACAAACTAGGCATGCGCTGCTCTGAGACGGCCGAGATGATATTCGAAGATTGCCGCGTACCAAAAGCCAATATTTTGGGTAAGGTGGGTGAAGGCTTTATTCAAGCGATGAAGGTATTGGATGGCGGACGAATTTCCATTGCCGCTTTAGGTTTGGGAATCGCTCACGGTGCTTACGAAGCAGCCTTGAAATATTCCAAAGAAAGAGAGCAGTTCGGCAAACCCATCAGTGAGTTTCAAGCGATTTCCTTCAAACTGGCCGATATGAAAATGCAGATTGAAGCCGGAGAATTGCTTACAATGGAAGCGGCTTATTTGAAGAACGCACATGAGCCGGTAACTCGGGTTTCAGCCATGGCGAAGTATTATACCTCTGAAGTCGCGGTTCGCGTGGCCACGGAGGCGATTCAAATATTTGGAGGTTATGGTTATACCAAAGACTTCCCTGTGGAGAAATTTTACCGAGATAGCAAGTTGTGTACAATCGGCGAAGGCACTTCTGAAATTCAGAAGCTGGTGATTGCACGTTCCATTTTGAAAGATTAAAAAGAGTCCATAGTCAATAGACCATGGACCATGGAAGAGGCAAAAGCACATGAGTGTATAGCTTTCTATGATTTATTCGCCTGGGTCCATGGACTATTTTCAACAAACCCTTGCATAATTAAAAGAGGTATTCTTATATTTGCACCCCATTCAAATAAGCGATGATTATAGTAAACGTAAAAGAGAACGAGTCTTTAGAGAAGGCACTCAAAAAATTCAAAAAGAAATTTGAGAAGACCGGTGTATTGAAAGAGCTAAGAGAGCGTCAAGCGTTCACGAAGCCTTCAATCAAGAAAAGACACCAGCTGATTCGCGCCAGCTACAAGCAAAAAATGCAGACGACTGAGGAATAATTTCCTCTTTCATTCATTGAATAATTTAGTGGAATCTGTATCTTTACCTGCACGGTATGGGTACAGATTTCTTTTTTAGCGGCTTCCTTACTTACCTCCATCGCGAAAAGAACTATTCGTCGCATACCTTGGAAGCGTACCGCAATGATTTAACGCAATTCAGCGACTTCCTCCACTCCGAATTTGACCTTCAAGAAATTAGCCAGGTAAAGGCTACCCACATCCGCAGTTTTATAGCTCAGCTGATGGACAATGGCATCAGTGCGCGTTCGGTAAACCGAAAGCTATCTGCTTTGCAATCGTATTTTAAATACGCCATTCGTAGAGAAGAGTTGGAGGTGAATCCGATGAAAAAGATTCAAGGCCCGAAAACGGCTAAACGTTTACCGGTATACATGGAGAAAGATTCCATGCAGGTTCTTCTCGATGAACTGCAAGAACCGGAAGGCGCATGGCCAGCGATTCGGGATCGTGTGGTCTTGGAATTGCTTTATGGCACAGGTATGCGTTTATCCGAAGCCCTGCATTTAAAGCACAGCGATATTCACTTTGAACAGAATACACTGAAAGTCTTGGGAAAAAGGAACAAGGAGAGACTTATTCCGGTACACCATGATTTAATTGACCTATTGCGCCAGTATATCCAACAGAAAAACGAACTTGGCTTTACCGAAGACCTGCTTTTGGTAAGGGATAAAGGGCAAGCAGCCTACCCCAAGCTCATCTATACAATTGTTAAACGTAACCTAGCGATGGTAAGCACCCAGAAAAAGAGAAGTCCGCACGTGCTCCGGCATAGCTATGCCACACACCTTTTGGACAATGGAGCAGATTTGAATGCGATAAAGGAACTTCTTGGGCACAGCAATCTGGCCGCCACGCAGGTTTATACGCACAATTCAATCGAGCGATTAAAGGAGGTGTATAAGCAAGCCCATCCTAAATCCTAATTTTTAACCCTAAAATTTAAGCTTATGGAAATTACCATTCAATCCATCAACTTCACAGCCGATCAAAAACTATTGGACTACATTTCGAAAAAGATCCAGAAGCTGACTACCTTTTACGATGGCATCGTTGATGCGCTCATTTACCTGAAAGTAGAGAATGATACGAGTAATAACAATAAAGTACTAGAGGTTAAACTGAATGTTTACCACCAAACCCTTTTCTGTTCTGAACAATGCCGTACATTTGAGTGTGCCATAGATTTGGCATTTGAGTCTTTGAAAGTTCAACTGAAGAAGTACAAAGAAAAGACGCTCCAAGTACAATAATTTTTTTCGAGCACTATTTGCAGAATTGCAAAAAAGGAATACTTTTGCAGTCCCCAAAATCCACGGTGGTATTGGGGACTGTTCTTTTAGAGAGACAGAAGCCTCCTTAGCTCAGTTGGTAGAGCAACTGATTTGTAATCAGTAGGTCATTGGTTCGAATCCGATAGGAGGCTCTTTTTTTCTAGTCTTGCAACGCATTTGGGGAGATTCCAGAGCGGTCAAATGGGACGGACTGTAAATCCGTTGCTTCGGCTTCGAAGGTTCGAATCCTTCTCTCCCCACCATACCGTTTTTACGGTACGAAAAAAGCGGGAGTAGCTCAGTTGGTAGAGCGACAGCCTTCCAAGCTGTAGGTCGCGGGTTCGAGCCTCGTCTCCCGCTCGTTTTTGAATGCGCTTGGCAAGGTAAAAAGAGAACAGGATTATGCTCGGGTTTCCGGAAGCTGTAATAGGCGGATGGCAACCTTGGTGTGTATAAGCCGACCTAGCTCAGCTGGTAGAGCACTTCCATGGTAAGGAAGGGGTCACGGGTTCGAGTCCCGTGGTTGGCTCAAAACTATAAAAAAGTAGTTTTAATAATATAATAACGAAACAATACAATGGCAAAAGAGAATTTCGACCGTTCGAAACCGCACGTTAACATTGGCACAATTGGCCACGTTGACCACGGTAAAACCACCCTGACAGCCGCCATTACCAAAGTATTGGCTGACGCAGGTATGTCTGAAGCTAAGTCTTTCGAATCAATTGACTCAGCTCCTGAAGAAAAAGAAAGAGGTATTACAATCAACACTGCACACGTTGAGTATTCTACCGCTAACCGTCACTACGCTCACGTTGACTGTCCAGGTCACGCTGACTACGTAAAGAACATGGTTACGGGTGCTGCTCAGATGGACGGTGCTATCCTGGTAGTAGCTGCTACTGACGGAGCGATGCCTCAAACACGTGAGCACATCCTTCTTGCACGTCAGGTAGGTGTACCTCAGATCGTGGTGTTCCTTAACAAAGTGGACATGGTTGACGATCCTGAGTTGCTCGAGCTTGTTGAGATGGACATCCGTGAGTTGTTGAGCTTCTACGAATTCGACGGTGACAACATCCCAGTAATTAAAGGTTCTGCTTTAGGTGGTCTTAACGGCGACGCTAATTGGGTAGGATCTATTCAAGAATTGATGGACGCAGTTGATAGCTGGATTCCACTTCCTCCACGTTTGATCGATCAGCCATTCCTAATGCCAGTAGAGGACGTATTCTCTATCACTGGTCGTGGAACGGTTGCTACAGGTCGTATCGAAAGAGGTGTGATCAACTCTGGTGATCCTGTTGAAATCATCGGTATGGGAGCTGAGAAATTGACTTCTACAGTAACTGGTATCGAGATGTTCCGTAAGATCCTTGACAGAGGTGAAGCTGGTGACAACGCCGGTCTACTCCTCCGCGGTATTGAGAAAACCGATATCAAACGTGGTATGGTTATCTGCAAACCGGGATCTGTTACTCCGCATACAGAATTTAAAGGTGAGTGCTATATCCTGAGCAAAGAAGAAGGTGGACGTCATACTCCATTCTTTAACAAATACCGTCCTCAGTTCTACTTCCGTACCACAGACGTTACCGGTGAGGTAAGTCTTCCAGAAGGAACTGAAATGGTAATGCCAGGTGATAACGTTACTATCAACGTAAAACTTATCAGCGAGATCGCCCTTGAAAAAGGTCTTCGTTTCGCGATGCGTGAAGGTGGTAGAACAATTGGTGCAGGTCAGGTAACTGAAATCATCAAGTAATCTCACTTGAAATAACACTTTGACAAAATCAATCCCGATACACATCGGGGTTGATTTTTTGTCAATACAAAAAAATAAACGGGTGTAGTTCAATGGTAGAATAGCGGTCTCCAAAACCGTTGATCTTGGTTCGAGCCCAGGCACCCGTGCAAGTAACATGGAAAAACTAAAGGCTTATATACTTTCTTCCTATGATGAGTTGGTTAACAAGGTAACTTGGCCAACTTGGGAAGAGTTAAGAAGCAGCACTGTAATCGTGCTGATAGCTACCCTGATATTTGCCGTGGTGGTTTACATCATGGACTTAGGGTTTCAGAAATTGTTGGAAGACGTTATTTACAAACTCTTTTAAGGACGATTAACCTTGGAAAAGAAATACGAACATAAGTGGTATGTGGTGCGTGCCATCAGCGGTCAAGAGAAAAAGGTGAAAACCTATATCGAAAATGAACTGTTGAAGGCTGGTTTGAGCGATTATGTTCCCGAAGTACTGATCCCTATGGAGAAAGTTTACCAGATTAAAAATGGTAAAAAGACCTCCAAAGAGAGAAGCTTCTTTCCGGGTTATATCCTCATCCACGCAGATCTGAAAGGCGAGGTTCCATCCATCATCACCAGCATTAACGGTGTAGTTGGATTCTTAGGCCCGAAAGACATGCCTACCCCACTTCGTACAAGCGAAGTGAACCGTATTCTCGGTACAGTAGACGAGCAAACTGAAAGAGGAGAAACCATGGTGGAGCCATTTATCGTTGGCGAAACTGTTAAGGTAAACGATGGTCCATTCTCCGGATTCAGTGGTGTAATCGAAGAAGTACACGAAGAGAAGAAGAAATTAAAAGTAATGGTTAAGATTTTTGGCCGTAAAACGCCTTTAGAACTTAACTACGTTCAAGTAGAAAAAGAATAATAATTTAATTACGTATAACAATGGCTAAGGAAATTGCAGGGTACGTTAAGTTGCAAGTGAAGGGTGGAGCCGCTAATCCGGCACCTCCAATCGGACCTGCCTTGGGTTCAAAAGGTGTGAACATTATGGATTTCTGTAAGCAGTTCAACGCCAGAACACAAGACAGACCAGGTAAAATATTGCCAGTAGTAATTACTGTTTACCAGGATAAGTCTTTCGACTTCATCATTAAAACTCCTCCTGTTGCTGCCACCTTGTTGGAAGCAGCTAAAATCAAAAGCGGTTCTGCAGAGTCAAACCGTAAGAAAGTGGGTTCTGTATCCTGGGAACAGGTAAGAGCTATCGCTGAAGAGAAAATGCCGGATCTAAACTGCTTCACAGTTGAGTCAGCCATGAAAATGGTTGCAGGTACGGCTAGAAGTATGGGATTAACGATTACAGGCGACGCCCCTGTGGCATAATTACACGAAAATGGCACGTTTAACAAAGAAAAGAAAAGCAATTCTTGAGAAATTCGACCCTACGCAGGTTTATAGCCTGACTGAGGCGAGCGCACTTCTCAAAGATATTACCACGGTTAAATTTGACGCATCTGTGGATGTGGACGTACGTCTAGGTGTTGACCCTAGAAAATCTAATCAAATGGTAAGAGGCGTTGCTACGCTTCCACACGGAACAGGTAAAACTGTGCGTGTATTGGTACTTTGTACTCCTGACAAGGAGGAAGAGGCTAAGGAAGCGGGTGCTGACTATGTTGGCTTGGATGACTACATCGCTAAAATTGAAGGCGGTTGGACAGACATCGACATTATCATCACCATGCCTACTGTTATGGCTAAAATCGGTAAGCTTGGACGTGTACTCGGACCAAGAAACTTGATGCCAAATCCAAAATCAGGAACTGTTACGCTCGAAATAGGCAAAGCCGTGAAGGATGTAAAAGCGGGTAAAATCGACTTTAAAGTTGACAAAACCGGTATCATCCACGCTTCTGTAGGGAAAGCTTCCTTCTCTCCTGAGCAGATCTTTGATAACACGGTTGAGCTGATTCAAACTTTGTCAAAATTGAAACCTTCTGCTGCTAAGGGTACATACTTCAAAAGTATCTACATCTCTAGCACCATGAGCCCGGGAATCAATATTGACGCCAAATCAATTCCAGGTATCTAATCATGAACAAGACAGAAAAAGAATCAATTGTTAACGACCTGGCTGACAAAATCGGAAAGTACGAGTATGTTTACCTTACTGATACCTCCGGTTTATCCGCTAACACTGTCAACAACCTGAGAAGAGAACTTTTCAAAAAAGGCATCGTGATGCAGGTGGCTAAAAACACCCTCATCAAGAAAGCCATCGAAAAGTCAGGAAAAGACTACGGTGTGATGTTAAATGCACTTGTAGGCTCATCTGCCCTCTTCTTCAGTGAAGATGCCAAATCTCCGGCCAAAGCCATTAAAGACTTCAGAAAAAAAGGTACTAAGCCAGCCCTTAAAGCGGCTTACATCCAAACTGATATCTTCATGGGCGACGAATCTCTGGAGGCCTTGATCGCGATCAAGTCTAAAGAGGAAATGATTGGAGAAGTTATCACACTGTTGCAGTCGCCTGCCAAAACAGTTATCTCCCAGTTACAATCTGGTGGAAACAAATTGGCTGGTATTGTTAAAACACTCTCTGAAAAGGGAGCCTAAATCAAATTTTTTAATTAAGTCTAACCTAACATTTTAAATACAAACAAAAATGGCAGATCTGAAAGCTTTTGCAGAACAGCTTGTAAACTTGACCGTTAAGGAAGTTAATGAACTTGCTCAAATTTTGAAAGACGAATACGGCATTGAGCCGGCTGCTGCTGCTGTTGCAGTTGCTGCTGCTGGTGGTGCTGCTGCTGGTGGTGGCGAAGAAGCCGCTGCTCAGACAGAATTCGACGTAATCCTTACAAGCGCTGGCGCTTCTAAATTGAACGTGGTAAAAGTTGTTAAAGACATTACCGGTCTCGGTTTGAAAGAAGCGAAAGAACTAGTTGACTCAGCTCCAAAACCTATCAAAGAGAAGGTTTCTAAAGAGGATGCTGAAGCAGCTAAAGCCAAGCTCGTTGAAGCTGGTGCTGAAGTAGAAGTTAAGTAATATCCGTAGGATATAACCGATTACCAAGACCCCGGTGGAAACCGAGGGTCTTGTTCCTGTTTAAGAGCGCTTGCTACCCTTTGAATTTAATTGATCAATTAAATACCTACTAAATTGGTGACCCAAAACAACATTAACGAAAGAATCAGCTTCGCTTCAGTGAAGTCGGCTCTGGATTACCCAGACTTCCTGGATGTGCAGTTGCAATCATTCAAAGAGTTCTTTCAACTCGAAACTTCTTCTGAAAGCCGCAGAGATGAAGGCCTTTTCAAGGTTTTTCAGGAGAACTTCCCCATCACAGATACCAGAAACATATTCGTTCTCGAATTTCTGGACTACTTCGTTGACCCTCCTCGATACACTATCCAGGAATGCATCGAAAGGGGATTAACTTACAGTGTTCCGCTCAAGGCTAAGCTTCGCTTGTCTTGTAACGATAAAGAGCACGAGGATTTTCAAACCATCGTGCAGGATGTGTACCTCGGTACCATTCCTTACATGACGCCAAACGGTACATTCTGTATCAACGGAGCCGAGCGCGTTATCGTATCTCAGCTTCACCGCTCTCCGGGTGTATTCTTCGGACAATCCTATCACACCAATGGTACTAAGCTGTACTCAGCGCGTATCATTCCGTTTAAAGGCTCTTGGATCGAATTTGCTACCGACGTGAACAACGTGATGTATGCTTACATCGATCGTAAGAAAAAGTTCCCGGTAACCACCCTCCTCCGTTCTATCGGATTTGAGAGCGACAAAGACATCCTCGATATCTTCGACCTTGCTGAAGAAGTAAAGGTTACCAAAACCGGTTTGAAAAAACTGGCCGGACGTCGTTTAGCTGCGCGTGTTCTTAAAACATGGGTAGAAGACTTCGTTGACGAAGATACCGGAGAAGTTGTTTCCATCGAACGTAACGAGGTAATCGTGGAACGTGATGTAGTGCTTGAAGAAGCCCACATCGAAATGATTATCGAAGCCGGTGTGAAAAGCATCATCTTGAACAAAGACGAAGCGACCAGCAACGATTTCGCTATCATCCACAATACCCTCCAAAAAGATACGTCTAACTCAGGCAAGGAAGCGGTAGAGCATATCTACAGACAGTTGCGTAATACTGATCCACCTGATGAAGAAACTGCCCGTGGTATCATTGAGCGTTTGTTCTTCTCAGACAAACGTTATGACCTGGGTGAAGTAGGTCGTTACCGTATCAACCGCAAGTTGAACATGGAGACTTCCATGGACGTGCGCGTATTGACCAAAGAAGACATCATCGCTATCATTAAATACCTCATCGAACTTTCTAACTCGAGAGCCGATGTGGATGATATCGATCACCTTTCCAACCGTCGTGTTCGTACCGTTGGAGAGCAGTTGTACTCTCAATTCGGAGTAGGTCTTGCCCGTATGGCGCGTACCATCCGTGAGCGTATGAACATCCGCGATAACGAAGTGTTTACGCCAACAGACTTGATCAACGCGCGTACCCTTTCTTCTGTTATCAACTCCTTCTTCGGAACAAACCAGCTTTCTCAGTTTATGGACCAAACCAATCCATTGGCTGAGATTACCCATAAAAGAAGAATGTCTGCCCTCGGACCAGGCGGTCTCTCTCGTGAGCGCGCCGGCTTTGAGGTTCGTGACGTACACTATACCCACTACGGTCGTTTGTGTACCATCGAAACACCGGAAGGTCCGAACATCGGTTTGATCTCTTCTCTTTGTGTGCATGCTAAAATCAACGGCATGGGCTTTATCGAAACACCTTACCGTCGCGTAGAAGATGGTAATGTACGTATCGACGAACCGGTGATCTACCTGTCGGCTGAAGAAGAAGACATGAAGACCATCGCCCAGGCCAATGCTGAGCTAGACGAAAAAGGACGTTTTAAAACCGATAAGGTAAAAGCCCGTTTCGAAGGTGACTTCCCGCTGGTAGAACCAGAGAAGTTAGACTTCATGGACGTTGCGCCTAACCAGATTGTTTCCATTGCAGCCTCATTGATTCCTTTCTTGGAGCATGATGACGCGAACCGTGCTTTGATGGGATCTAACATGCAGCGTCAGGCAGTGCCTTTGTTGCGCCCTGAAGCCCCTATCGTAGGTACCGGTTTGGAAAAACGTGTTGCCCTCGATTCCCGAGCACTCCTCATTGCTGAAGGTGACGGTGTTGTAGATTACGTAGACGGTAACGAAATCAAAATTAAATACGACTTGACTCCGGAAGCTGACCTTGTGAGCTTCACCGGTAATATCAAGAGCTACCCACTGACTAAATTCAGAAGAACTAACCAGAATACAGCTATCAGCTTAAAGCCGATTGTGGCCCGTGGTCAACGTGTAACCAAAGGCACTGTATTGTGCGAAGGATATGCGACACAGGGCGGTGAGCTTGCGCTGGGACGTAACTTACAAGTTGCCTTCATGCCTTGGCAGGGATACAACTTTGAGGATGCGATTGTAATCTCTGAAAAAGTAGTGAGCGAAGACTGGTTTACTTCCATCCACGTAACGGAATATGAACTTGAAGTTCGGGACACCAAACGTGGTGAAGAAGAATTAACCAACGACATTCCTAACGTATCAGAAGAAGCTACCAAGTTCCTCGATGAGAACGGATTGATTCGCGTAGGTGCTGAAGTAACAGAAGGTGATATCTTGATTGGTAAGATTACACCTAAAGGGGAAACTGAACCTTCTCCGGAAGAGAAACTCCTCCGCGCGATCTTCGGTGATAAAGCCGGCGACGTGAAGGATGCTTCATTGAAGGCACCACCATCCACAACAGGTGTGGTTATCGATAAAAAACTCTTCGCTCGTGTGAAAAAAGATAAGGCGACTAAAGCGGACGATAAAACACGCATTGCCAAACTAGAAGCCGAGCACGAGAAATTCTTGAGCACATTGAAGAATACCTTGGTAGAGAAACTCTTTACCATCGTAAATGGCAAGACCTCACAAGGTGTATTCAACGTTTATAATGAAGAATTGATTCCGAAAGGAACCAAATTCACCTTAAAGAACTTGAATGAGCTCGAGTATGATCACATCAACGCCAACAACTGGACTACAGACAAAGACAAAAACGACCTCATCGCTAAAGTCCTGACCAACTACAAAATCAGGCTGAACGAAGAGACCACACGCTACAAGCGCGATCACTTTGCCTTGACTGTAGGTGACGAGTTGCCAACCGGTATCTTGAAATTAGCGAAGATTAGCATCGCTCAAAAACGCAAATTAAAAGTAGGTGATAAGATGGCCGGCCGTCACGGTAACAAAGGTATCGTTGCCCGTATCGTAAGAGCGGAAGACATGCCATTTATGGAAGACGGAACACCGGTTGATATCGTGTTGAACCCATTGGGTGTACCTTCACGTATGAACCTCGGTCAGATCTACGAAACTGTTCTGGGTTGGGCCGGAAAAGAATTGGGAATGCGTTTCGCAACGCCAATTTTCGACGGTGCTTCCCAAGAAGAGATCGATCACTTCACCAGCAAAGCAGGCGTACCTCAAAACGGCCAGACTTACCTCTACAACGGTTTGACCGGTGAGCGTTTTGACCAAACCACAACGGTTGGTGTGATTTACATGATGAAACTCGGACACATGGTTGATGATAAAATGCACGCGCGTTCTATCGGACCATACTCCCTCATCACGCAACAGCCTCTGGGTGGTAAAGCCCAGTTCGGTGGTCAGCGTTTTGGTGAGATGGAGGTTTGGGCACTGGAAGCCTTCGGTGCAGCCAATATCCTTCAAGAGATTCTGACTATTAAATCTGACGATATCGTAGGTCGTGCCAAGACATACGAAGCCATCGTTAAGGGTGATAACCTGCCAACTCCGGGTATCCCAGAATCATTCAACGTATTGTTGCATGAGATGAGAGGCCTCGGTCTGGAAGTAACACTCGATTAATTCACCTTAACAAAAGAACAATGTCATCTAAAAAGGATATAAAATTTAAAAGCAATTTCACCAAGATGCGTATCAGCTTGGCCTCTCCGGAGACCATTCTGCAAAGATCTTACGGTGAAGTAACTAAACCGGAAACCATCAACTACCGCTCTTACAAGCCGGAGATGGGAGGTTTATTCTGCGAACGCATTTTCGGTCCGGTAAAGGATTACGAATGCCATTGCGGTAAATACAAACGTATTCGCTACAAAGGCATCATCTGCGACCGTTGCGGTGTAGAGGTGACAGAGAAAAAAGTACGTAGAGAGCGCATGGGACACATCCACTTGGTGGTTCCTGTTGCCCACATCTGGTACTTCCGCTCACTTCCTAACAAAATTGGATACCTGCTCGGACTTCCTACCAAGAAGCTCGACATGATTATCTACTACGAGCGTTACGTGGTTATTCAAGCCGGTTTGAAGGCAGAAGACGGTATCAACTACCTCGACTTCCTGACTGAAGAAGAATACCTGGATATCCTGGATTCTTTGCCGAAAGAAAACCAATACCTCGATGATAACGACCCAAATAAGTTCATCGCCAAAATGGGTGCTGAAGCTTTGTGGGATCTGTTGGAGCGCATCCAGTTAGACGACCTGTCTTACTCTCTGCGTCACCAGGCTGCTAACGAGACTTCTCAGCAGAGAAAGAACGAAGCCCTGAAACGTTTGAAAGTAATCGAGTCTTTCCGTGCGGCTAACGAAACATTTGAAAACAGACCGGAATGGATGATCATGAAGATACTTCCTGTAATTCCACCGGAACTGCGTCCACTCGTTCCATTGGAAGGCGGCCGTTTCGCTACCTCCGATTTGAACGACTTGTACCGTCGTGTTATCATCCGTAACAACCGTCTGAAAAGATTGATGGAAATCAAAGCCCCTGAGGTGATTCTCCGTAACGAGAAACGTATGCTTCAGGAAGCCGTTGATTCCTTATTGGATAATACCCGTCGTGCAAACGCTGTGAAATCCGATGGTAACCGTCCGTTGAAATCTTTGAGCGATATGCTGAAAGGTAAACAAGGACGTTTCCGTCAGAACCTCCTCGGTAAACGTGTGGACTACTCCGGTCGTTCCGTAATCGTGGTAGGTCCTACCCTGAAACTCCATGAGTGTGGTATTCCGAAAGGTATGGCAGCCGAGCTGTTCAAGCCATTCATTATCCGCAAACTCATTGAAAGAGGTATAGTTAAAACGGTAAAATCAGCCAAGAAGATTGTAGACCGCAAAGACCCGGTTATCTGGGAAATTTTGGAAAACATCTTGAAAGGTCACCCGGTATTGTTGAACCGTGCCCCTACGCTTCACAGATTGGGTATCCAGTCCTTCCAGCCAAAACTGATCGAAGGAAAAGCCATTCAGCTTCACCCGTTGGTATGTACCGGTTTTAACGCCGACTTTGACGGTGACCAGATGGCGGTTCACGTACCGCTTGGCAACGCGGCCATTCTGGAAGCGCAAATGCTGATGCTGGCGCCGCATAACATCCTTAACCCGGCTAACGGTTCTCCTATCTCTGTACCGTCTCAGGACATGGTGCTTGGTCTGTACTACATGACCAAAATCCGCAGAGGTACGCCAGAACGTAAAGTGATTGGTGAAGGTTTGACTTTCTATTCTCCGGAAGAGGTAATCATTGCCTACAACGAGAAAAGAGCTGAACTGCACGCTCCTATCAAGGTGAAAGTGCCTGTGAAAGTGGCTAAAGGTCAAATTGAAACCCAATTGATCGAAACCGGTGTTGGACGTGTCTTGTTCAACCAGAACGTTCCGGAAGGCTTTGGTTACGTGAACCAACTCCTCACCAAAAAATCGTTGCGTGATATCATCGGCGACATGGTGAAAGAGTCAGGTATCGCTAAAACAGCCAAGTTCCTTGATGATATCAAAGACTTGGGTTACCAGTTCTCTTTCCGTGGAGGTCTATCCTTTAACTTGAACTACGTGAAAATTCCAACTGTAAAAGAGGAATTGATCCAACAAGCGCAAGATGAGGTAGAACAAATCTGGGATAACTACAACAACGGTTTTATTACCAATAACGAACGTTATAACCAGGTAATTGACATCTGGACCCGTATCAACTCGCGTATCTCTGATACTTTGATGAAGGAATTGTCGTCTGACGATCAAGGCTTCAACCCGATCTACATGATGCTCGACTCCGGTGCGAGGGGTTCCAAAGAGCAGATTCGTCAGCTTGGCGGTATGCGTGGTTTGATGGCCAAGCCTCAGAAAAACATCGGTGGTGGTACCGGTGAGATTATCGAGAACCCGATTCTTTCTAACTTTAAAGAAGGACTCTCCGTACTCGAGTACTTTATCTCTACCCACGGTGCCCGTAAGGGTCTTGCGGATACGGCCTTGAAAACGGCCGACGCGGGTTACTTAACTCGTCGTTTGCACGACGTTGCACAGGATGTCATTATCAATGACGTAGATTGTGGTACCCTCCGCGGTATTCCAACTTCAGCATTGAAAGACAATGAAGAAGTAGTGGAAACATTGTACGAGCGTATCCTCGGACGTGTTACCCTGCATGACATATACGACCCTATCAGCAAAGAACTGATCGCGAAAGCCGGTACTGAGCTCGACGAAGATTTGTCAAAAATGATCGAAGAGTCTGCTATCGAAACCGTTGAGATTCGTTCGGTATTGACTTGCGAATCTAAGATGGGTGTTTGCGGTAAGTGTTACGGACGTAACCTCTCTACCGGTAGAATGGTACAAAAAGGTGAATCAGTAGGTGTAATCGCAGCTCAATCCATTGGTGAGCCGGGTACCCAGCTGACACTCCGTACCTTCCACGTGGGTGGTACCGCATCTAACATCGCTGCTGAATCTACACTCTTCGCCAAATTCCCTGGTATTGTTGAACTGGAAGACGTTCGTATCGTCGAAATGGATACCGAAGATGGCAAACGCCGCGTAGTATTAGGTCGTTCAGGTGAAGTTCGTATCGTTGACGAGAAAACCAAGCAGGTGATCATGACCAACAACGTACCTTACGGTTCTCACATCTCCGTGAAAGACGGACAGAAGGTTGAGAAAGGTGATGTACTGTGTGCATGGGATCCATATAACGCGGTTATCCTCTCTGAATTCGACGGTAAGATTGAGTTTGAAAACATCATCGACGGTATCACGTTCCGTGAAGAGTCTGATGAGCAAACGGGTCACCGTGAAAAAGTAACCATTGATTCAAAAGATAAAACGAAGATCCCGGGCATCCGCGTAATGAAGAAGGGTGAAATGCTGAAGGAATACAATATTCCGGTAGGCGCTCACATCATTGTCGACGATCGCGATGAAGTTAAAGCCGGTCAGATCTTGGTGAAGATTCCACGTATCGTGGGTAAAACCCGAGATATCACCGGTGGTCTTCCACGTGTAACCGAGCTCTTCGAAGCCCGTAACCCATCTAACCCTGCGGTAGTAACCGAGATCGACGGTGTGGTAAAATACGGTGGCATCAAGCGTGGTAACCGTGAAATTATCATTGAATCGAAAGACGGTGAAATCAAGAAATACATGGTTCCACTCTCTAAGCATATCCTGGTTCAGGACAATGACTTTATCAGAGCAGGTGAGCCATTATCTGACGGAGCAATTACTCCGCAAGATATCTTGAGAATCCAAGGACCAAGCGCTGTACAACGTTACATCGTTAACGGTATCCAGGAAGTTTACCGCCTACAGGGTGTAAAAATCAACGATAAGCATATTGAGATCATCGTTCGTCAGATGATGCAGAAAGTAGAAATCGAGGATCCGGGAGATACCCGATTCTTGGAATCGGAAGCTGCTAGCCGATTGGCGTTCATTGAAGAGAACGATTGGATTTACGACAAGAAGGTTGTTACCGACTCAGGTGACTCTACCAACCTGAAAGTAGGTCAGATTGTGAACATGCGTAAACTGCGCGATGAGAACTCTATGCTGAAACGTAAAGACCAGAAGCTGGTTGAAGCGCGCGACGCAGTTCCGGCTACTTCCCGTCCGATGATCCAAGGTATTACCAAGGCATCACTCGGTACAGAAAGCTTCTTGTCTGCTGCATCCTTCCAGGAAACGACCAAAGTGTTGAACGAAGCCGCTATCTCAGGAAAAGTAGATCATATGCTTGGACTGAAAGAAAACGTAATCGTTGGACACCTCATTCCGGCCGGTACCGGTCTGCGTGAGTACGAAAAACTCGTAGTAGGTTCACGTGAAGAGTACGAAATGCTGATGGCTTCGAAAGAAGAAGAAGCTGTAGCATCTAACTAAGCAATTCCTATTTGCATATAGAAACCGCCGCTAACACCGGCGGTTTTTTTATGCCTTTTGCCTACCCAAATCTTCAATTAAACAAAGGCATGGACGCCATTCTCTCCTATTTTACCTAATTTCACGCTCAAGAAATCGTATGGAAAACAATCAAGGAAAAGGTCAACAGATCGATATAGAATTGAGCGAAGAGTTGGCAGAAGGAACCTATTCTAACCTCGCCATTATCACCCACAGCAATGCTGAGTTTGTGCTGGATTTTATCCGCATCATGCCGGGTGTACCCAAGGCCAAGGTGAAGTCGCGCATCATTCTCACGCCACAGCACGCTAAAAGGCTGATGTTGGCATTGAGCGAGAACGTGCATCGCTTTGAGCAAGCCTTTGGAGAGATTGAGGTACAGGATGGCGCTGAGCCTCCCTTCCCAATGAATTTTGGCGGACCAACAGGAATGGCGTAATGGCAAAAAGACCCCTCATTTTAGTTACCAACGACGATAGCATCAATGCGCCGGGTATTCGTAACCTGGTGGAGGTGGCGCTCGAATTTGGCGATGTGATGGTGGTAGCACCGGATAGCGCCCAATCGGGTATGGGACATGCCATTACAATCAATAAGCCGCTGCGCTTAGATAAAGTGCAGGTCTTTCCGGGCATCGATGCCTACCAGAGCTCCGGCACCCCGGTAGACTGTGTAAAGCTAGCGATGGACATCCTACTCCACCGAAAACCGGATTTGCTTTTGAGTGGTATCAACCACGGTTCTAACTCGAGCATCAATGTGATATACTCTGGCACGATGTCGGCCGCAGTTGAAGGCGCCATTGAAGGCATTCCATCCATTGGGTTTTCCCTATTGGATTATGCGTTCGATGCCAACTTCGAACCCTGCAAACCCTTCGCTAGGCAAATCATTAAAACCGTTTTACGTGAAGGCATGCCGAAGGGCACTTTGCTAAATGTGAACTTTCCGAAGGTCGATTCGGCAGAGGAAATCAAGGGCATGAAGATTTGTCGCCAAGCTTTAGCCAAGTGGAAGGAGAACTTCGTAGAGCGAGAAGATCCGAACGGCAGAAAATACTATTGGCTTACCGGACGTTTCATCAACGACGACCGCGGTGAAGATACCGATGAGTGGGCCTTGGCACATAATTTTGTCTCTGTGGTGCCGGTGCAGTTCGATATGACGGATCACCACAACATTGCACTTTTAAACTCCTGGAATTTTGACGCGTAATACGAAACAATTTGTAGCCGGTATCCTAGCCGGCATCTTCGCGCCGGGTTTTATGATTACCCTGATCTATGGCGTCCGATTCTCCAACTACAGCGTAAGTGAGTTTATCGAAGCCGCCATTCGGCAAAGCATTGCAGCGCCCATTATCGCGCTGTCGCTTATGCTGAATCTAGGTCTCTTCTTCTTGTTTCTCAAGTTTGACCGACTCTATGCCGGGAGAGGCATCATCCTCTCTACCCTGCTGTACGGAATGCTCATGTTGTATATCAAATTAGGTTTATGAAATACTACCTCGTAGTAGGTGAAGCCTCGGGCGATTTACACGCCGCTAACTTGATGAAGGCACTCCGGAAGGAAGACGCCCAAGCAGAGTTTCGCTTTTGGGGTGGCGACCTCATGCAAGAGGTGGGTGGCACCAATGTGAGCCATTACAAGGAAAGAGCTTTTATGGGCTTTCTGGAGGTGGTGAAAAACCTGCGCAAGGTGACAGGCTTTATCAAAGACTGCAAGAAGGATATCGAAGCGAACAGACCGGATGCTTTGATTCTGGTGGATTACCCCGGATTTAATCTCCGTATCGCCGAATTTGCGCACGGATTAGGGATTCCGGTGCATTATTATATCTCACCCCAAATCTGGGCTTGGAAAGAAGGGCGCATCAAACAAATCAAAGCTTATGTAGATCACCTCTACGTGATCCTGCCTTTTGAAAAAGACTTTTATGCTAAGCACAACTACCCCGTTGACTTTGTGGGACACCCCTTATTGGATGCCATCGCGGGCATTGAAAAGGAACAAGGCTTTATAGCGAAGCATAAGCTGGGTAAGCAGCCCATTATCGCGCTTTTGCCAGGTAGCCGTAAACAAGAAATAGCGATAAAGCTGCCTCTCATGCTCAGCATAGTGAAGGACTTCCCGAATCACCAATTTGTGATTGCCGCAGCACCGGGTTTGGATGAATCTTATTACGAGCAGTTCACAGGACAGTACCCACAGGTGCACCAGGTAAAAGGCGCTACCTACCAGCTGCTGCTGCATGCTGAAGCCGCCTTGGTTACCTCGGGCACCGCAACCTTGGAAACAGCCCTGTTTGGGGTGCCGGAAGTGGTATGCTATAAAGGGAGCCTTATTTCCTACTGGATTGCCCGCAGCCTCATCAAGATTAAGTTCATCAGCTTGGTAAACCTGATTATGGACCGCGAGGTGGTGAAGGAATTGATTCAGCAGGAATTGAATTACAGCAACATCAAACGTGAGCTGGAAGCCATCTTACCGGGCGGCAGCAAAAGAGCGAAGCTAGAAGCCGATTACCGGGAATTAAAGGAGAAATTAGGCGGTAGCGGAGCCTCTGAAAAAACGGCTAAACTTCTATTTGATTATTTAAAGCAATAAGTATATTTGCACCCTCCTTTTGGGGGATTAGCTCAGCTGGTTCTGACAATGAAGCTCTGCTTCATGTCTGAATTCCGACAAGCTTCGCTTCGTCGGAAATAGAGTGGATAACACGACAGATAGCTGACTAGTTAACATACAATCTCAAATGGGGGATTAGCTCAGCTGGCTAGAGCGCTTGCATGGCATGCAAGAGGTCATCGGTTCGACTCCGTTATCCTCCACAACAAACAACAAAGCTTCCTTCTAGGAAGCTTTTTTTTTGTTTGAGTTCAGAGAAAGACTGCGGGTAACCAGTATTTTTCGCTCCTTCGCCTACCGTTTTTCTTTTTCCTGCTCTCATTTTTCTCCAGCCTTTCTTCGTTCAAAACGCTTAAACACTGCTCAAGAGGCAAGCCAATACAAAATCCTCCGTTGAACGGAAGGATCTGGAAAGACTGAAGTGACCAAAGGAACAAAAGAAATGAGAGAACCTTCCGAAGAAAGCAGGATAACTATAAACGCAACCTGCACTCTAGAAAGTATGAAAGGCTCTTGGAATAAGACCTGAAGTCATGCGATGAGTTTAATCCATTGAAACCCCTTTATGGCAAACTCATGACTTGAGCCTGGTCAGACTTTCTGTTGAGGCTAGGTAGAGAGAGAATGCCTATTTCCCGTCAGCGAATCAGGGTGAGCACTCCAGACTGATTTGCAGCCTTTTCAGTACGATTTTGTGTATAACGATATTCTAAAGTATAGACATAGACTCCCTGAGGAGCTAGTTGGTTCTTAAATGAACCTTCCCAGCCCATTTCCTGCTCAGTTCCGCAGTAAACTAATTCTCCCCAGATCGTGTAAATGGATAATTTATATGAATTAATGTGTCTCGTCACGGGTTTGAAGCAACGGTTTTCTTTTATTCCACTTTGCGGATGGAATGCATTGGGAACAAAAACTTCAGGGGGACAGATTGAATAAATCTCAAAAGTTATATCCGCTGAACAACCATTGGTGTCAATGAATGACACTATCTCGGACGTAGGTTTGGTAAATTTTGTGAGTTGATTTTGATTTACAGGAGCGAGGAATTTGAGTTGTTGAAGTTCTGGATAGAAGTTTATTTCTCCGTTTGTAAAGTCATCATAGCATAGCCCCGAATCCAACTCAAATTGATACTTTTGGAAATGTCTGGTTTCAAATTCGATCACCGTATCGCAATAGAAGCCTTGCATCACGTGTAGACTGTGCCGTTGGTTCCCACTGGCCAAGTAAGTTTCAGCTTCACTTTCCTTATTCCAGGAGTAGTACTGTAAGGGCTTAATGGGGACCTGTAACAGTTGCTCTGCTCCCTGACAGAGATCATATCGTGCCTCAATTAACCCAACAGGAAAGCGCTCCCTCATATGAACCCACAATGTATCGCTATGAAAAGCTGATATGAGATAAATTGGGCCTGATTTTTCCGGAACATAAACCAAAGGCCATGCTAGGCTGATTGTATCACTTCCATCTGGAAAGTGAGACCAATAACAAGGGTCAGGAAAGGGAAGGGAATAATGAAGAGCTTCTCCACGACAAATATAGGCTGTATCTGTAATCCGAGGATATAAAACAGATCGAGCTTTTGGATAAGAGAAAATATAGGTTTGTCTGTTATACTTTAAGGAACTACCAGTGCCAGAAGAATGGCTGATATATTGATAACCCCTACGTGAAGACCAAAAGCTAAGGTATGCGTCATGATCCGAGAAACTAACCAATGAATGACTCTTCTTATCCAAGGGATAAATATGTCGGCACGAATCAAAACTTATATAGGTACTCGTTGTTCCTGAAGCGTAATCATAGGTCTGAAACAACAGGAATGGCGCATCACCACTGCCGGGTTCTGGCTTCACATGGATGATGTCATAAATCACATCATCACCCAAAGCATCTGGCTTAAATTTTACCCAGTTTAGTCCTGCATCTTCTGTGTAGAAAAACTCCGTCTTAGATTCTTGATGATTTCTTCGCATGACATACCAATACGATTCAGACACTGCAGTGAAGGAGGTAACACGGTCATTCCTATCAAAAAGAAAGGGTTGATCTAGCAGGCTCCAAGAGTTCCCCCATTCTGACCATTTTAATACAGCAAAGCTGGCTGCGTGGTGTCGTATTGGAACCATAACAAATCCAGTTTCTCCCAAGTTAGACCAGTTTCGGGAATACTTGTATATGACGTTGAGACGGCTGCTTTCGTCAAAAACAACACCGCTCTCAAAAGGAAAGCTCTTCTCACGCTCAACTTCTTTCCAACTTTTCCCACCATCCGCTGTAGTGAGTATTTGGATACAATTTCGGGTTAAATCCCTGCCGCCAAAGTAAAATCCATGCAGGCTGTCCATAAAGCAAAACCGAATCGCAGTAGTTTGACCCCAATATTTGGATTCATACACTACTTCCAGTTCCCCGGAAGTATGAGCTAAAACAAGCATATTCCGCTCCGGACTTTTAATTTGGGTAAAATTAATGGCAAGACTTAAAATATGACGCCCCTTGTCTATAACATAATAATCTTCAACATAAACCGAGCTGTCGTCTTCTTCAAGAATCTGCCGAAGATCCCACGTTTGCCGTTCGGTACTGAGGGTAAACATATTATCCCAGGTTCGATGCACTTCCATGCCTTTGAAGGAATATGCCAAGTCTCCTTTAACCGTCCAATTGGGAATATCACGATTAGTGGCATATTCAAAAGAAGGAAAAATAGCCCTTTGCTGCCACTGCGCTGAAACCGGCATCGCCACTATACAGGCCGTCCAGAAAACTAAAGCGACCGCAAAGGACTTTGAGTTTTTCATAATTTGAATTTAATCAAATTATACCATAAAATTCACAAGAAATTGGAAGATTTTATGGGCAGGGACCGATTACAACCACCACACCGAGAACCGTGGTCGGTGCAGTTGAGTGGTCGTGCAGGGTATTTGTGGTAACACAAAAACAGTCACAGGGTTCAGAAAGCGATGGGTTACTCACACAAATCGTTGTTGGAGCTAGAGGATTCACAGAAGTATTAGAACTCCCTGCCAGCACATAAGGACCGCCAGTCGGCCCTGTACTTATGGACCACATATAAGGCACGAAAACAAATCCCCATGGTCCCGGAGGCGGTCCAAGAGGCCACCAAGTTGATGAAACTTGGGTGTTACTGTACATTATCGTTCCATTTGCGGGAACAATAACTTTGGTAGTTTTAAGTTGATAAGGAGCATAGCCAGTTACTAACGTCAAGTCTAATGCCACTTCACAAGCAGTATTGTTAATGATCGTCATTCCCCCATTTTCAACACCAGGTTGTAGGTCAGGAAGTTCATAATCTTCGGCATAGCCGTCTTGGGCTTTTGCGTTCCAGCAAATCATGAGGGATAGCGCAAACAGAAAGGTTGTTTTTTTCATAATTTTTATTCTAGGTTATTTCAAATATAATATTACCTACTGAATAACCATTTATTAAAAAAAGGAAATAATAAATAGAATATATAAATATTTTAACAAAATCGAGAAGAATCTGGTGAAATGATAATGGAATAGTAGTGGAAGTTATTACGGAAATATCACATATAAGAATACGGCGTTTTGCGGGTTTTAACCAAAACGACTGATTTTTCTTTTTGAATAATAGCGTTTCTGCGACACAGAACTCATGAAATAGACCTTCGTTAAGAAACTGACTAAAACCTATCCCTCAACCCATAAAACTTCCTCAAAGCGGTTCGACTCCGTTATCCTCCACAACAAACAACAAAACTTCCTTTTGGGAAGCTTTTTTTGTTTGAGTCCGCAGTTCGAGTGCCGAGTACGGCCAACCTATTCAAATCATTGGGGCCATCCCTACTTGACTGCATAAGCAAATAGGAACTTCCCGCCGCTGCGCAATTAGTGGCTTTAAAATAGATAAGCCAAAGAAAGGAGAACCATCAGAGAATTTCCATGAAATGAATTCAGAAATGATGACATCATATTAAAGCATAATTGCCTTCTCTCAAGGTCTACGGTAAATCAGTTTCATTTGTGCATTACCCCAAAGTATAGTTAGTCTTTCTTCAGTGAAATAATACTTGTATTCCGTGGCCTCAAATGACTTATTATCCCAGATCGTAACTACACTATCTGCATCAACGCTCCATGTAAAGTTTGCATGTGATACTACGGTGGATTTAAACTTTCCATCTTTTTCAAAGTTGATGGTATCCGCCAACATCGTTTCACCACGTTTCCGAATGAATTCTGCATCTTCTTGTTTCTCAAGAACCCATTGACCATATAAATTCTCTTTGGAAAAATTGACTGAATTAAGGTATTTACTTGAGTTCATGGCAATTCCCAGCCACACGAAAAACAACAAAGCTATATTTTTAATCATTCTGCTTAGATTTGATTAGACCTGACTATGTAAAGTGATCCATGACGAAATTACTTTATTCCTTTTGTATTCTTCTTCTATTAAGCGACAACTTAAACGCCCAAGATGGACCCTTTCAATATGAAATTCAAGGCCAAATCTCTGAACTTGAAGACAGTGCTCTTGTGGTGATCTACGACCCCTTTTCATTCGATGGTTATTTCGAATCAGATACAACTCTATTGATAAATGAACAATTTCAATTTAAGGGTCGGGCAATTGTTCCTCAACAAATAGCGCTTAGTTATCTCAACAGTGCTGAGAGTTTTATCTTTTGGCTAGACAGCGGGACTATTCAAATTAAAGGCAAGATGGGACAGCTCAAAAATGCCCATTATATTGGCTCACAGTTACCACAACAAATTGTCTTATTTACTGAAAAAGTAAAGCCATATAATGACTCGTTAGCGTTTATAAGATACCAAGCGAAAAGCACGCATGATCCGATTTCATTAGCCGAACTAAAACTAAAAGAACAGTATTTCAATTCGACAATTCTCCAAGAATCTGTTGAAGTCATCATTGGTTCACCTCAGAGCTATTACGCTCAAATAACCTTGTATAGAATCCGGTTTGAACTGGGTGAAAAAAAATTTGATTCACTTTATCAATTGGTATTACCCTATTGGATAGACAGTCCTGCTGCCAATTTATTGGCTAAATACCGCATTGACATAAATAGCATTCAGCCTGGACGTCCATTTCGAGATATAGAACTTCACGACCGATGGGCACAAGAGTTCAATCTTAGCCAACACAAAGGGAAATACATCTATTTGGATTTTTGGGCTTCTTACTGTGAACCTTGCATTAAAAAGTTCCCCTATCTTAATGAATTGCATGCACAGTCAGATACCAACAAGCTTATAATGGTCAGCATATCGGTAGATCAGGACAGTAAAAAATGGGAAAAAGCCCTTGAACGCTTTGAATTGCATTTTCAGAACTATATCCTCTCACCAAACAAGCAGGATTTACGTGAATCTGTTATTAACTCCTTGCAATTGGAAACGATTCCTCGGAGCTTTCTAATTGGACCCGACTATAAGTTAATTCTATTGAATCCAAGCGATGAAGAGTTAGAGCATCAGTTGAGGAAGCTAAAATTGATTCAATAAAAGATCCAACTCTAAGCCGTTGACGAACCTCTCTAGCCATGTTCAAATAGGTTTGATAGTGATCTGTTTATTTGAAAGCCTTCCAAAATTAAAGTGTCCACTTCTGCATGTGTGCAAGTTGAAAATACCAAGTTCTAGTATTGCACCATGTTAAGCTCAACAACTAAAAAAGCATCCTTACCTTGCACCCATGAAATGGACTTACTTTCTTTTCGTTTTCGGGCTGCTGGCTTGTCAAGAGCCTGAGAGCGATAGTACTGCTATTCAAGAAGGTGATATTCTCTTCTTAAACGAGGCTGAATCGGCATTAGGAAAGGCCATTGATGGGGTTACAAGCGTAATAGATTCCTTCCACTTCTTTCATATGGGCATCGCTACGCTCAGAGAAGAGGCTGTCTGGGTCTACCATGCTTCATCCGAAAAAGGGGTCGTTTTGGAACCCTTGGATTCCTTCGCCAAACGGAAAAACGGGTTGACTTATCCGGTTTACCAGTTCCGGCTCAAACCGGAATACCAAGGTACCATTCCACGTGCGCTCAAGAAGGCTGAGACATACCTCGGACAACCCTATAACTTCACCTATATCCCAACAGATACCGGACTCTATTGCTCGCAGTACATCTACTTGCTTTTTGAATCGGACAGCATCTTCCACATGAATCCGATGAGTTTCACGGTTCCGGGCACCGACAGCATACCCCAGGCATGGCTTGATCACTATGCTGAATTAGGCAAAGCCATTCCGGAAGGCCTCCCCGGCTGCAATCCCAATGGTATGGCTGCTGAAAAGGTGCTGGAATATATCGCTATTCATCCTTAGGTCCAGAATCAGCTGCACATCCCAGCGTAGTTTGATTGATTTGAACGCATGTCTCCAAATTACTTTTCTCTTCTCGTTTAAAAATTATTTCCGACTATTTTGTCGTGAATTAAAAAAAGCACATACCTTTGTCCCAATACTACCAGCATGTTTTCTAAAGCTTGCGAGCACGGCATAAAAGCGATTATCTATATCGCCACCCAATCACTCTCCGGAAAGCGTGTGAAGATTGGCGATATCATCGATAACATTGAATCGCCAGAAGCCTTTACCGGTAAAATTCTTGGCCAACTCACCAAACATGGCATAGTTCAGTCCTTTACCGGACCTCATGGTGGATTTGAAATTGAGGCGCAACGTATGCATAGCATCAAGCTAAGTGATATTGTTTTTGCGATTGACGGCGACTCAATTTACAATGGATGTGGTTTGGGATTGAAAGAATGCAATGCCTCCGAGCCTTGTCCTATGCACGACAAATTTGCCAAGGTACGTAGTGAACTAATACAAATGCTCAATTCTACTTCTGTTTATGATTTAGCCGTAGGACTTAAAGCCGGAAAAACGACCCTGCATCGATGAAAAAAAATTTGACTCTATTTACGACTTTTTAGTCTGGAATTATAGAAATACGAAAATAGCATACTAGACAACGTACCTTATGGCAACAAGCTCCTCTATATTTAGCGAAACCGGCATCATCCTTACCTTAACTCTACTTTGCATTCCGGTAGTAGCAAGCGCTCTGTTTCTCGTTAACAAAGCCTATCGCTTACTAAGACTCTACCTCGGCAAAAAAGAACTGGAAAGAATAAACAAGCAGATTCTCGGCCTGGGCCAAAATGAGATAGAAGCCCTAGAACAGCGAAAACGCGAACTTGCGTTCAGACTAAACTTTACAGAATTAGGCAGCAATAGAGCGGTTCGTGATGAGCGGGGACTTATTCAAACGTTGGAAGCTCCGGAGCTGCGTTTCATAGAGCGAAAGAAAAAGGGAGTGCCTAGACCGGCTGTTCCTCAAGACCTGAGTAACTTGATTCTCTGGTTCATTGGCTCCGCGGTGTTTTGGTTAGTCTTCGGAACTACCGTTGGGGAATACCTCGGAATCAAGTTTAGTGCACCAGACCTCGACGCATGGAGCTTTTTAAGTTTTGGACGATTAAGGCCGGTGCATACCAATGCTGTCTTTTGGGGATGGGCCTCTATGGCCATGCTCGGCCTGGCGCATTATGTTATTCCGAGGGTAAGCAATACAGCACTTTACAGCATAAAAGTAGGCTACTGGGCTCTGGGACTCTGCAATCTTGCCGTATTCAGCGGAAGTATTGCGCTAATGGCAGGTATAAATAATGGTGGCGGAGAGTACCGTGAATACATTTGGCCCATCATGGCAATATTTGGAGCTGGCATACTCCTCAGCCTATGGAATCTTTTGAAAACCATAAGCAAGCGAACTGTGCAAGAACTGTATGTATCGAACTGGTACATCGTGTCAGCCATGATGTTTCTGCTTGTCATTGTCTTCGTGGCGTATTGGCCTACCTGGCAAAACGGACTTGGAGAAACCATCATTCAAGGCTATTACATGCACCAAGGCGTGGGTATGTGGTTTATGCTCTTCAACTTGGGCCTGATGTATTATTTTTTACCTCAACAACTGAATAAACCCATCTACTCGTACAGTTTGGGGGTTTTAGCCTTTTGGTCGCAAATACTCTTTTATACCCTTATTGGAACACATCATTTTATTTTCAGCGCCATTCCCTGGTGGCTGCAAACGATTGCCATTATTGGGAGTGTAGGCATGATTATTCCAGTTATAGCCGGCACTACCAACTTCCTACTCACGTTTAAAGGCGCCTGGAACAAGCTCTACAGCAGCTATACCCTACCCTTTTACCTCGTTGGTATCCTATTCTATTTTACCGGATCCTTCCAAGGTACCGCAGAAGCCTTTCGCTTCACCAACCTGCTTTGGCACTTCACTGATTTTACTGTTGCCCATTCGCATCTCACCATGTACGGCATCATTACCTTCATGCTCTGGGGCTTTATTTACACCTTGGTACCGAGGTTAACCGGCAGGGAAGCCAAACAAGCCACTATCGGCGCTCATTTTTGGTTTGCCTTACTAGGATTGCTTATCTACACCATTCCACTCATGTATGGCTCCACCTTACGCGGACTGATGTGGATTGAAAATAAACCCTTCCTTGAAAGTGTAACGCTGATGGCACCATACTGGCTCTGGCGCGCTATCGGAGGCACCCTGATGTGGATTTCACACCTACTCTTCGCGTATAATTTTTACTGTATGGTTCGAAAAAAAGAGGAGCTGCATAGACCGAGCACACCAGCAGAAATACTTGATATCCGAGCAAAGCTACTCCACCTAAAAACCAATCACCATGAACATGTTCACTAATCACCGCATATTATTCGGGACTTCATTCGCGCTATTTGCCTTTCTCACCCTCGTGGTGGCCATAATGCCGGCTATCACAAACCAAAAAAACAATGCTCCTTTGCCCGGAACTGCCGACCTCACCGCAGATCAACTGGCCGGAAAACAAGTTTTTATTGCGAACGGGTGCGTAGCGTGCCATACCCAACAAGTTCGGAACGTAGCCATGGACAAAGCTTGGGGTGAAAGACCCGGTATCGCAGCAGACTACGCACGCATTACCCGAACTGATTTCTGGCGAAATACGGCCACCTTGATGGGCACTGAAAGAACCGGCCCGGATCTGAGCAATGTAGGAATCAGACAAGGATCTCTAGCCTGGAATCTGGTACACCTCTATCAGCCAAGGGCTGTGGTAAGCGAATCCATTATGCCGGCCTATCCTTGGTTGTTTGAACTTAAAGACCAGGTAGCTGCAGGTGAAATCGAAGTGAGTATACCCTCCAAATTCAACCCGACAAACAAAAAGATTGTAGCTAAGAAAGAAGCCCTCCAGCTGGTAAGTTACCTGCAAAGCTTAAAACAAACTGAACTTCCAGAAGCTCCATCCTTCCTCTATGCCGAGGAAGAACAGGAAGCGAAACCAGGCTATTCCATCCAACTGCCCGATGGCCAACAACTGTACGCAAAAAACTGCGCACCTTGTCATCAAACCAATGGAGAAGGACTACCGGGAGCCTTCCCACCCCTAAAAGGAAGTAGCGTAGTACTGGGAGACGACCTCGAGCTATTTGTAAACATCATCATGTTAGGCTATGATGCCCGACCAGAGTATGCCGTGATGAATGCCGTTGGACTGAACAACAAACTCAGTGCTGCAGAAGTGACGGCTATCATTAACCATGAACGAAACAGCTGGGGTAATAGGGCGAAGCCCGTTGATGCGGAACAGGTTAAAAACATGATGGACTTCATCAAAAAAACAAAAACACCTTAGCATGAAAGTACTATTTACCCTGATTCTTCTTACCCTTTCAGCGCTTACAAGCTTGGCCTGCGAAGTATGTGAAAAAAGACAACCCAGCCTAACCAAGGGCATCACACATGGTGAAGGGCCGCAAAATAATTTGGATTGGTATATCGTAGTGAGCATGTGTGTAATTACCCTACTAACACTCTTCTATTTCATTAAATACCTCATTAAGCCCGAGTTGAAACATCAGTATCCGATTAAATACAAAATACTCCACCATGAAAACGAATCACGCTAAGGTAACCCTGTTTATCGATGATGTTTCGGATCCCATTGCTGTGCTTAGCACCCCGGTTGAATTTGAACTGGACACACATAAACTGACCGATGGACAACATGTGCTTAAGATCATTAGCAAATCAGCCGATGGGCCGGAAGGAATTCGCTGCATACCTTTTACGGTGCGCAATGGACCTGCCATTGATATAGCGGGTATCAAAGAAAACACCACGGTTGACGGCATTTTGCCACTTATGATCAACTCATACGATAAAGGCAGCCAAGAAACATTCCGCCTTGAAGGGAGCGAAACCCCGCAAAGTATACCCAACTGGCTTTGGATTATACTCATCAGCTTTCTGGCTTGGGCCTGCTTCTATTTCATTCAATCCTTTACTTAAATCAGCATGCAGCACGATATTTCAACTTTTGACGACATCCAATTGATGGTGAATGAATTCTATGAGAAGGTTCAAAAAGACCCCTTGCTGTCGCCTATTTTTAACGCGGTAATACAGAACCGTTGGGCTGAGCACCTGGAGAAGATGTATCGCTTTTGGCAAACCGTTCTCTTGGATGAACACAGCTACCAAGGCAGTCCTTTTGTGCCCCACGCGAAACTACCCCTGGAAGCCAATCATTTTGAACGGTGGCTGCTGCTCTTCAATGAAACGGTAGACCTTCATTTTGTTGGACCAAAAGCCGAAAGAGCGAAGTGGCAAGGGGCTCGCATGTCAGAAATGTTTCTTGCTAAACTAAGTTACTACCGCCAAAACCCTGCGGTATCGATCGTATGAAAAACTACCAAAGCCTTATTGTACTCATTTTAGCCAGCACACTTTGGATTGGCTTTGTTTCTTCTATTAGCTTCATGGAGGCTAGGCTAAAATTCAGTGCCCCCGGCGTAAGCCTTGCCATAGGCGTAGGCATTGGCCGAGTCGTTTTCCATGCCTTGAATAGCGTGGAATGGTTTCTAGCCATCAGCATTCTAGCTTCCATCTTGTTAGCTTCCAAGCCCAGGCTCAGCTTCCTGCTCTTCATTTTACCCTTTGGAGTGCTACTCGTTCAAACATACTGGCTCCTGCCTGAACTTGATCTCCGCGCAGAGCAACTGCTTCGAATGCAAGACCTAGCCCCATCTTCTCTTCACCTCTACTATATCGGACTAGAGCTCATCAAAGTTTTTAGTCTGGCCTGTACCACCCTATACTTATTTAAACCTTTACGTGATGAATTCAGAAAACGCGATTCAACGATTTGTGTTGAACCTTGAAAAACAGGGACTTAATCCAGACTACGCCTTGGCCGGATTAGCGCATCTTAAACCTCTCAATTATTGGGAATATACCCAAGTAGAGACCCTATTATCCTTACAAAATCCACGTACGCACTTTAAAGACGAGACCGTATTTATCCTCTACCATCAGCTTACCGAGTTGGTTTTCAAATTGATGCTTCATGAAATAGAACAACTCAGCACATCTGGATTTTCAACGCAACTCTGGCTGGAAAAAACCGACCGGCTTATTCGGTATACACAGCTCTTACTTAACTCATTCGACATCATGAAATATGGCATGAACTACGATGAGTATGCTCAATTTAGAACAAGCCTCTCTCCAGCCAGCGGGTTTCAATCGGCCCAATACAGGAAGATTGAGCTGCATTGCACCTCTCTGCTAAACCTGGTTCATGTGAGCAAACGCAAAACCCTATCATCCAAAAGCCTGGTTGAAGAGCTATTCCCGTTCTTGTATTGGTATGAAGCCGGAACGCATCCCCAAAGCGGAAAGAAGTCTGCAACCTTGCAGCAATTTGAAACGAAATACCAGATGGAATTGCAGCTTTTGGCCAAGCAAAAAAGTGGTCAAACCTTAGATTGTCTCCTGGCTCAGGCTCCTGATGTATCTGCCGATCTAGTTCATAAACTACGCGAATTTGACCGATTATTTAATATCGATTGGCCACTCGTGCACCTCCAAACGGCCAAACATTACTTGGAATCCAAAGACCAAAGCAAGGCAGCTACGGGGGGCAGTGCGTGGACTACTTACCTTCATCCTTCGTATCAAAAAAGAACCTTTTTCCCACTGCTCTGGAGCCAAGAAGAGCTAACACACTGGGGAAGCTGATAAACTCAATTCACCATGGAAATTACCGCTAACCAAAACATAGGCGCCCTGGTTGCTGAAAACGACCGCTTTGCCGGCATATTTAAAACCCATGCCATTGATTTTTGCTGCAAGGGAAACCGCAGCATAGCAGAAGCCTGCGCCGAGAACCCCGGTCAGCTGGCTCAGCTTTTACTTGACTTAAATACATTAAAGCAAGCTAGCGATGATAGTACTGTATTGGCATACTCCACCTGGCCTCTTTCATTGCTCATGGATTTCATCGTAGAACAACACCACCGGTATGTTCGTGAAAAATCAGGTGAGATTCTGAACTACCTCACCACAATTTGCAGCGTTCATGGGGAAAAGTACCCGGAGCTTTTCGCTATTCAAAACTTGTTCAGACTAGCTGTTGAAGAGTTGAAAGCGCATATGCAAAAAGAGGAAAACAGTCTATTTCCAGCTATCCGTGCCTTGACGCTATCCCAACCAAAGCTGCCGACCGAAAGCACAAACCCTACGCTACAGGAGCAAATTTTATCCATTAGCGATGAACATCAACACGAGGGAGAACGCTTTAGCCAGATCCGTGAACTCAGCCAAAACTTCACAGCACCTTCCGATGCCTGTATCACATACCGGGTGAGTTTTAAGCTTTTAGAAGAATTTGAAGAGCAACTTCACTTTCATATTCACTTAGAAAACAATATCTTACTACCCCGCGCATTAAAACTGGAACACGAAGTATACCATGCCCATCACTAGAGTGAAAGCATTACAACCCTTGAGTCGTGAACACCACCATAGCTTGTTGTTGTGCTGGAAAATTAAAACAGGGATTCAAAAAGGTGTCGCAACGGAAAGAATACGCTCCTATGCCTTTTGGTATTACACCGCCCATCTGAAAAACCACTTCGCACAAGAAGAACTGTTCATCTTTCCTATTTTGGGTTTTGAACATCCCTTAATATGCGAGGCTATGGAACACCATGAAAAGCTGCGAGGTCTTTTCAATTCAAACCTCGATTTGGCCACGCTTCTTAGCGATTTAGAAAAGACCTTAACACATCATATCCGGTTTGAAGAACGGGTGCTCTTTAATGCTATTCAGGAAGCCGCCTCTGAAGATCAGCTGCGCTTGCTTCAAGTGCAGGATGCTCATTCCAAATTTGAGGATAATTTAGAAGATCCATTTTGGGAATAGCGACGATGCACCTGCCCGCTTTTCTCAAGCACAAGCGTTCGTGCTCATTTGCACTTGTACCGAGCTCAATAGCACATGCTAAAAGGTAAAACGACTAAATCAGCAGCGGAATTCTCGGTGAAGAAGTCCTAAAAACCTTCCTATAGGAATCCCAATGCAAGCCTAGTCTCTAATCCTATTGCCAGAACCAAAACGGCATAGGGATATTCGCCCCATAGAAGGTGAAGCATTTGCCCGGGAACAGCCCACGTAGCTTAATCACTTCACGAATGCCTGGGAGG
>FWPV01000828.1_pt1 | contig 87571 bp, 77 predicted proteins | sample 2228371 | NCBI WGS metagenome assembly FWPV01 (sample SAMEA103939776, study PRJEB20133) | metagenome
ATTTTTGCATTGCGGGTCGGCAACCACTTTAACTACGACAAGGACACCGTCGGCCTGACCTTCGGCGGCGGCCTGAAATTCAAGTCCGGAGCCACGAACTTTTCGCTGGACTATGCCTACCAGGATTTCGGCCTCCTCAATTCCGTTCAGCAGTACACACTGTCGATCTATTTTTAAGCGGCAACCGCAGGCGGAGCGGCGCAAGCCGCTCCGCTGTTTTCAGGGGTTCTTGCATCCGGCCGCCCAAAAGATACGCTGAAACTTTCATCCCATACATACGTCGTTGGAGCAACGAAAAAAGGAGGAAAAGATGGATCCGATCAGTCGCATCATCAACATCTTTGTCGCGCCGCAGGAGACGTTCAAGGCGGAAAAGGAAAAGACGATGTGGTGGCTGCCGCTCGTCCTGTTTCTTGTTTTGACGACCGTCGGGGCGTTCATGATGCGGCCGGTGACGCTCAAGATTCAGCAGGACAAGGTGGTTGAATCGATGGAAAAGCAGGGCATGACGCAGGAACAGATCGACGAAGCACTGGAGCGCGTGAACAAGATGGAACAGATCGACGAAGCCCTGGAGCGCGTGAACAAGATGAGCGGCGTCATGATGGTGGTGCCGCAGATAGTCACCCAGTTCATCATGTTTTTAGCGGTCGCCGGTTTGTGGTTGTTCGTTGCCAACGTGCTCATCGGCGGCAGTCTGCGCTTTGTTCATACGATGAGCGTCACCGCTTACAGTTGGATGGTGGTTGCGGTCGGCATGCTGATCAAGGCGCCCATCATGACGGCCAAAGAGAGCATCAACGTCCATTTCAGCCCGGCGCTGCTGCTCTCGGACGACAGCACCTTTCTCTACAAGCTTCTCGCCCAGTTCGATCTTTTCAATATTTGGTGTTTTCTGCTGGTCACCATCGGTCTTGCCGTGATGACCGGCAAAACGAACAAACAGGTGCGGCCGTGGACTGTGCTTTTTTTCCTCATCTATTTCGTCGGCGCCGCGGCTGCGCAAAAGGCTTTCGGTTTTTGACTTTCGGTAAATGATGGAGAATGGAGCAGATCAGATGAAAACTCTCTTTCTACCCCTGCTGACCGTCGCTGTGCTGTTTTCCGCGGCGGCGCAGGCACAAACCTTGACGCTCGAAGAAGCCGTAGACACCGCACTGAAAAACAACTATTCGCTGCGCATGGCCGAGCTGCAGATGCAGAACGCGGAACAGCAGATCGTGGCGGCGCGCGCCTCGTGGATGCCTCAGGTGGCCTCTTCCTTCACCTTCGGCAAGTGGATTCAGGGTAGGCGAACCATTCAGCAGGATGTGCCTGTCGGCGTGGATCCGATGACCGGACGGTATATCTATGAGCAGCGCAATGTGGTCATCGGCCAGACGGAGCGCAACAGCTACGGCGCCTCGCTTTACCTCAATCAGAATATCTACGATTTCGGCCTTACCGCCAACTCGATTCGTCAGGCAAAGGCGCTGCACAACGCCTATCGGCATCAGCTTCTGAACACCCGCGCCATGGTCATCGCCAATGTTCAGGACAAGTACATGAAGCTTCTGATGGCCATGAAGCTGTATGAGGTGTATCAGGAAGCGGTGCGCCACGCCGAAGAGAACCTGCAGTACAACGAGACGATGATGAACGTCGGCTTAAAGTCGAACGCGGAGATTTATCAGGCGCGCGTCAACCTGGGAGAGCAGAAGAGCCGGCTCATCAATCAAAAGAACGCCATCGAGTTTGCCAAGGCGGAGCTGAACAGCGCCATGGGCCGTTCGCCGGAGACGCCGATTGCCGCCCTGGAGGAGGTTGCGGCCGATGTCAGCCTGCCGTACTCGTTTGAAGAAGCTGTAGAGCTGGCCCTGCAGAAGAACGAGACCCTGAAGGCGGTGCAGGAGCAGATCCGTGCCGCCGAGTTCGGTGTACGGGCCGCCCGAGCGCAGTACGCACCCTCCATTGGCGCCCGTGTGTCTTATAACCGCGACAACGACGACATTACGCGCGTCTATACCGGGCGCTTGAACGAGGACTTTACCGCTTCCATCGGTGCCGGCATCAACTTGGATGTTTTTCAGGGATTCGCCAATCGGGCGCGACTGCAGCAGCAAAAGATCCAAAAAGAGCAGGCGCTGGAAGAGCTGCGCGAAAAGAAGCGGCTGCTGATCGCCGACATCAACGAGTTCTTTTTAGCCCTTAAGGCTTACGAGGACATTGTCCGCATCAATCAGGAGAACTTGAGCGCCTACGAAGAGAACCTCCGTTTGCAGCAGGAAAAGCGGCGCGTGGGGGCCGGCACGGAACTGGAAGTCATGCAGGCGCAGCTCTTTGTGGTGCAGGCTCGGGAAGCGCTGGTCAGCGCCAGGTACAACGCGAGAATCGCCTACGCCTATCTTACCGCGGCGCTGGGAATCATCGAAGAATGACCGAAGAAGGGGCGATCATGAAGAAATGTCCGATTCTTTTACTTTTTCTGCTGTCGCTTGCGGCGGCTTTTCTCGCCTGCAGCACGACGGAAGGCAAGGGCGGCGGCGGTCTGGAACCCGGAACTACAGAGCCGGAAATCATCGAAGGCTTTCTGTGCGCGGGTGTTTTTGAAGGGCGGCCGACCGGAATCGACAACGAGTTTTTCGTCGACGACATTGTCTACATATGGCTGTCGTGGATCAATGTCGCCGGCCAACATACCCTCAAGATTTTGTGGGTGGATCCGAACGAAAAAATTTTCGAAAGCAGCCAAACCTTCGATTCGAAGACCGGCAAGATGGTGACCTACATGTGGCTGGACACCTCATTGTCGGCGCCGGTCGGACGGTGGGCGGCAGAGGTCTATCTCGATGAAAAATTCGTCCGCAGTTACGGCTTTTGGCTGAACGCGAAAAACTGATGCTATTGCGTAGGGAGAGCTGAATGTCGGCAAAAAAGAAAATGTTGATCGGGTTGGCGGTGGCGGTGGTGATCGCCGTAATGGTTTTTCTCAACCTTAAAAAGAGCGACGCCAAGCCGATCGAAGTGACGGTCACTGAGGTCAAACACGGCGATATCGTCAAGACGATTTCCGGTTCCGGTTATGTGCAGCCCGAGGTGGACGTGCGCATTTCGGCGCGCATCTCGGCGGAAATCACCGCCATCCACGTCAAGGAAGGCGATTTAGTGAAAAAGGGTCAGCTTTTAGTGGAATTGGATCGGCAGCGATACGAGGCCTTGGCGGAACGTGCCGCTTCAGGCGTCATGTCGGCGGAAGCTTCGCTCAAACGCGCCAAAGCCGATTTCGAACGGGTGAAGGGATTGTTCGATCAGCGCATGGTGTCGCAGGCCGAACTGGACGCCGCCGAAGCCGAGCTGCTTTTGGCCGAGAGCCAACTGCGGCAGGCCAAGGCCGGTCTCGACGAGGCGCTCGATAACGTGCGCAAAACGCGCATCACCGCGCCCATGGACGGCGTAATCACCAAGATCAACAAGGAGGCCGGAGAAATCGCCGTCGGCTCGGACTTTCAGGCCGACCCCATCATGACCGTGGCCGATCTCAGCCGTATGGAGGTGCTGGCCGAGATCGACGAGAACGACGTGGTGCTCGTTCATCTCGACGACCCCGTCAAGATCGAGGTCGATGCGATCTCGGACACCGTACTCGACGGCCGTGTTTCTGAAATCGCCCACGAAGCCACCACCCGCGGCCGCGGCACCCAGGAGCAGGTGACCAATTTCGAAGTCAAAGTGGCGATCTTGACCAAGCACCCCCGACTGCGGCCGGGTATGTCGTGCACCGTGGACATTACGACGGAGACGCGGCATGATGTGCTTTACGTGCCCATCCAATGCGTCACCGTCCGCAACGAAGAGAAAAAGCTCGGCGATAAAAAGAAAAAGGGTGAGGCGACGCCGCCGGAGCCTCCGGCTGAAACGAACAGCGCTAAAAAGCAAAAGGCGGAGAAAAAAGACCGCCAGGTGGTCTTTGCGCTGGAGGGAGGAAAGGCGAAAATGATCGAAGTGCAGACCGGCATCAGCGACGACGCCAACATCGAAATCATCAGCGGCTTGGAAGAAGGGCAGAAGGTGATTTCAGGCAGTTTCAAGGCGATCTCCCGTGACCTGAAGGACGGCAGTCCGGTAAAGATCGGCGGCGGCAAAGAGGCTAAAAAGGCTGAGTAGAAAGGAACGGCGGGATGTTGATCGAATTGAAGAACCTCGTCAAGATTTACGAGATCGGGGCGGTGTCGGTGCCGGCGCTGCGCGGCATTAATCTGAATGTGGAGCGCAACGAATACATTGCCGTGATGGGGCCGTCGGGTTCCGGCAAATCCACCCTCATGAACATCCTCGGCTGTCTGGATACTCCAAGCGACGGTGTTTATATGCTGAACGGCGTCAACGTCAGCACCATGAGCGACGACGAGTTGGCGGAGATTCGCAATAAAGAGATCGGCTTTGTCTTTCAGACCTTCAACCTGCTGCCGCGCGCCGATGCGCTGCACAACGTGGAGCTGCCGCTGATTTACAACGGCACTCCCGCCTCCAAGAGGCGCAAATTGGCGGAAGAGGCGCTGGAACGCGTCGGCCTTGCCGACCGCATGCACCACAAACCCAACGAGCTCTCCGGCGGCCAGCGGCAACGGGTGGCGATCGCCCGCGCTTTGGTCAACAACCCCTCGCTGATTCTCGCCGACGAGCCGACGGGCAACCTCGACAGCCGCACCGGCGAGGAGATCATGGAAATTTTCGAAAACCTGCACGAAGCGGGAAACACCATCATTCTGGTCACGCACGAAGAGTACATCGCCGAGCACTCCGACCGCATCATCCGTCTGCGCGACGGCGTGATCGAACGCGATGAGGCCGTTGAATAAGAAAGGCGTGCCATGCGGCGTTTTTTCGTCTACATCGGAGAGAGCGTCAAGATCGCCTTCCAGGCGCTCCGTTCGTACAAAATGCGTTCTCTGCTGACCACCCTCGGCATCGTCATCGGTGTGACCACGGTCATCACCATCGTGGCGCTCATTCAAGGGCTCAACCGGGCGTTCGCTAACGAAATCTCCAAAATCGGCACCACGACGTTGTACGTTTCCAAAATGCCGTGGATCATGGGCGACCGGGAGTGGTTCACCTTTCGCAACCGTCCCAACCTTACGGTGAAGGATGCGGAAAGGCTGAAGGAGATGATGACCACGGCCGTGGCGGTGGCGCCGACGCTTTACGCGCGCAGCACAGCGCAGTACAAGAATCGCACGACCCAGGGCGTGATCATCGTCGGAACCACAGCGGATTATATGGAGACCTCGAACGTTCTGCCCGAGCAGGGAAGGTTCTTATCCGACACCGATGTGCGTCATCGGCGGGCGGTGTGCGTGCTGGGGCAGGATGTGCTCAAATCGCTTTTCCCCAACGAAAATCCGATCGGTCGGCGCGTGCTTCTCGGAGGCCGCAAGTTTACCGTCATCGGCGTGGCCGAAAAAAAAGGCAACATGTTCGGCGACAGCATGGACAACATGGTGATGATCCCCATCGGCGTCTTTCAGACCGTCTTCGGCGCCCGTTGGCGCTCGGTGGACATCGAGGTCAAGGTGGCCTCGCCGGATGAGATCGACAACGCCGAGATCGAGCTGATCGGCATCATGCGGCGCATCCGCGGACTGGAGAGTCGGCAGGAGAACAACTTTGCCGTCAACAAGCAGAGCATGCTGATGGACACTTATAAAAAGCTGACCGGCACGCTGTGGGCGGTGGCCATCGGCGTCGGTTCCATTTCGCTTTTTGTCGGCGGCATCGGCATCATGAACATTCTGCTGGTGTCGGTGACCGAACGGACGCGCGAAATCGGCATCCGCAAAGCCATCGGTGCAAGGCGCAGCGACATTCTGCTGCAGTTTCTCATCGAGTCCATGATGATCTGCGCCTTGGGCGTCACCATCGGCGTCGGTTTGGCCGTCGGGTTCGCCAAACTGATCGCCGCAACCACGCCGTTGCCTGCGGCCATCACCGTTTGGGTGGCGCTCCTCGGCCTCGTCTTCGTGGTCGCCATCGGTCTCTTTTTCGGCATCTATCCCGCGCGCAAAGCAGCCCTGTTGAACCCCATCGAAGCATTACGGTACGAATAAGGCGGAAAGAGCGACGTGCAAATCGGTGAAAGCATAAACATGGCTGTAACGGCCATCATGAGCAACAAACTGCGCTCGGCGTTGACCTTGTTGGGCATCATCATCGGCGTGATGACCATTATCGCCATGCAGTCGTTGATCACCGGCCTGCGCAACAGCGTGCGCGAGCAGGTGAACGTGTTGGGAGCGGATACCTTTCAGGTGCAAAAGTTTCCCGCCATTATGCGGCACGGTGATTGGGAGAAGTACAGAAACCGAAAGAACCTGACGCGCGAGGAGGCCGAAGCGGTGCGGCGGCTCGTTCCCACGGCCGAAAACGTCGGCGTGGAGGTGTGGGAGTTCGGCATCGAAGTTCGTCATGGCGAGCGAAAAACCTCGCCGTCGATTCTGGTGGCCGGCGGCACGCCGGAGTTCGCCGTGAACAACGGCTACAACGTGGCCGATGGGCGTTTCCTCTCGGATCAGGACGTCGATTTCAGTTCGCGGGCGGCGGTCATCGGCGTCGAGGTGGCCAACACCCTGTTTCCCTATTCCGATCCGCTGGGCAAGGAGATCAAAATACAAGGCGAGCGCTTTACCGTCATCGGCGTCTTTGAGCAGATGGGCTCCATTTTGGGGCAGACGCGCGACAATCACGTCGTCATTCCCATCACCCGTTTCGAAAAAGTCTTTGGAAAAGAGCGGTCGGTGAACATCACCGTCAAAGCCAAAAGCCCGCAGCTCTACGAGACCTGCATGGATCAGACGATCGGCGTTCTGCGGGCGGTGCGCAAGGTGCCGCCGGGCAAGGAAAACGATTTTGAGATCCGCACCAATCAGCAGATGATGGAGTTTTTCGACAATCTGACGAAATACGTCAGGATCGTGGCCGTCGCCATCGCCGCCATTTCGCTGGTGGTAGCGGGCGTGGGCATCATGAACATCATGCTGGTCTCGGTCACTGAGCGCACGCGCGAAATCGGCATTCGCAAATCGATCGGCGCTAAGAACCGCGATATTCTGCTGCAGTTTCTCATCGAGGCGGTGGTGCTCAGCGAAATCGGCGGCGTAATCGGCATCCTTCTGGGGCTCGGTTTGGGCAAGCTGGTCGAGGCGGTCACGCCGGTGCCGGCGTCGGTGCCCGTATGGACGGTGGCGGTGGGTCTCATTTTTTGCTCGTTCGTCGGCCTGCTCTTCGGCGTTTATCCTGCAAGCAAAGCGGCCCGACTGAACCCCATCGCCGCTTTACGCTATGAATAGCTTCACGAATCAGCGGAGGCACTATGAATGTCACGGCGGAATACAACGGCGATATTCTCATCGTAAAACCCCAGGGCGAACTGATGGGCGGCCCCGAAGCGGATCGCTTCAAAGACATCATCGATGAGGCGCTGAGGCGCTCTGTCGCCGGGATAGTTGTCGATATGACCGGCGTGAACTGGATGAACAGCTCCGGGCTGGGTATGTTGGTGGCCGCGCTGGCCAAAGTGCGCGGCGCCGGCGGCGATCTCAAGCTCGCCGCTCTCTCCGAGCGCGTGCGCCGACCGCTCCAGCTCACCCGCCTGGATTCGGTTTTCGAACAATACGACTCGGTCGAAGAGGCGCTCAAAACATTCGGTCGGGCATGATCCGCAAGGAGGAAAAGCATGTCGATCCTTTCGCGTGAGCAAATTCTGGAAAAAGTGCAGCGCGGCGAATCGCTCGCCGGGCTGGATCTCAGCGGCGCCGACCTGTCCTACGCTGTTTTGAAGGGCGCGGACTTTAACGGCGCCGACCTCAGCGAGGCCCATCTGCAGAACGCCAACCTGGAAGGCGCCGACCTGCGTAACGCCCGACTCGACCGGGCCTTTCTTTTCGGCGCAAACCTGCGCGGTGCGAAGCTGGACGGCGCCTGCGGCGAAGATGTCAATCTTCAGGACAGCAATCTGGACTATGCCTGCGCCCGCGGCGTCCGCCTTCCTCACGCGGCCCTGCTGGGGTCGACCCTGGAACACAGCGATTTCAGCGGCAGCGATCTGCGGCGCGCACGCATGAAGCGGGCCGACCTGCGCTACGCGAAATTCGACGCTGCCGTGCTCGAAAACGTGCATATGGAACGCAGCGACTTGACCGGCGCTACGTTCAAAGACGCCGATCTTGCCGGCGCCGTTTTCACGCACGCCGTTGTCGATCCCGCTCTTGCCGAGCGGCTTGGCCGTCCTTGAGCCGTCCCGGCGACTACCCCGCAACTTCCTGACCCATCCACGCTCGACGCTTCGGCTCACCGGCCAGGCGACCGGCGCTGGGTCTTTTTGTACTCCTGGAAAAATACGTTTTCCCCTTTCCATGAAAAATTCTTGAAAGTCTAAGGGAAGCATCGTAACTTGTTTTGAAAAAACGGTGCGAGGCTCAAATGTTTGCGGTGCTCCAGGAATACGCTGCAGATTATCGAAAGAAGGTAACGGAAAGAATCGCGGAATGGACGGTCGACGGGCGACCTGCCGAACTGTGGGAGCCGGTGCGGTGGGCGCTCACCGCCGGCGGCAAGATGCTGCGGCCGGTGCTGCTGCTGATCTCCTGCGAAGCCGTGGGCGGCTCGGCCGACGACGCTCTCGACGCCGCCGCGGCCGTCGAGATGATGCACACCTTCAGCCTGGTGCACGACGACATTATGGACAACGACGATCTGCGGCGCGGTCGTTTGACCGTTCATAAAAAATGGGACGTCAGCACCGCCATCCTCGCCGGCGACGCCATTTTGGTCAAGGCCTTCGAAGCCTTCAGCCGCCTGCCTGCCGATCGGCTGCCGCGGGCATTGGCCGTCTTCAGCAGGGCGGTCATCGAGGTCTGCGAAGGACAGGCGCTGGACATGGCCTTCGAGCAGCGCAGCGACGTACGATTGGAAGAGTATTTCAGCATGATCGATCGAAAGACCGGGCGACTCTTCGCCGCATCGTGCACGCTGGGCGCGCTGCTCGGCGGCGGCTCCCAAGCTCAGATCGACGCCCTCACCGCCTTCGGCGAGCGCATCGGCCGCGCCTTCCAAATTCAGGACGACCTTCTCGACCTGACCGCCGATGAGACCGTGCTCGGCAAAGATATCGGCAGCGACCTTCAGGAGGATAAAAAGACTTTTCTCGTGCTTTATGCGCGCGAGCATGGAAGTCGGGAGCAGCTCGAGTCGTTGCGCCGAATTCAGCAAAAGAAGGAGCTGAGCGACGCCGACATTCGTGCGGCTATCGATCTGTTGACCGAGATCGGCGCCGTCGACGCCGCGCGGCGGCACATCGAGAGCGCTCTGGACGAGGCGAGGCGGTCGTTGAACCTGCTGACTGTGGGAAGGCCGCGAACCGCCTTGGAGCAACTGGTGGAGTATATCCGCAAAAGGGAGTATTGACCTTTATGAGGGTCATCAGTCGAATTGTCCTGCTCCTGATCGTGTTGTTTGCCCTTTCCAAGCTTCTGGGACTGCTGCTTTCGGGAAAGCTGTTCGAACCGGGGGAGATAAAGGCTTCTTTCCGCGAAAGCGCCAAAACGCTGTGGCAGGGCATGCAGCTCTTTGTCGTCGTCTGGTTTCTCTACCTTTTGTTGGTCTGGTGGGTCCGGCATCGTTGAGGGGAAAACGGCTGAACATGAGGCCGTCGGGCGCAGTGTCGGCAAGGCCGTTGTCATCTTGGGGGAAGCATCTCCTTTTGGCGAAGGCTGCTCGGTTCGATCAGGCGCCGGGCTCCATCGGTCGGCACCATGCGGCTTTCATTTAAGGACGGGCCGAATCGATCTTTTGCATCCGTCTCTGCTTTCGGGGAACGATCGTTCCGTTGGGTCAGTTTTAAGGCACGAAAAACGGAAATCGATTGCCCGGCAAGGGGTCAGTGGGGCAGCGATTTTAGAAATGCGTCGTTGGGAAAGATTTCCTTCCAATAGCGGGTCACGGCCTGAAGCTCCTGCGGCGGACGATTGGCGCGGTAGAATTGGATCCAGTTGAACATGTAGGGCTTGAGCGCCTCGCGCTCTTGTTCGCTCAAAATATCCAGCGCCAACATTTCGTCGGTCAGTTCGCGAAACGCCGCCCAATGTTTGTTCTCCCAGTTTTGCTTTTGCGCCAGTTGAAAGGCGTACTTGCAGTTGTTGACGAAATCGCCGTTTTCGCCGTAACGCGACGCAGCGTCGGCAAACAGGCGAAAAGCCGCGGCATAGTCCTGCTGCTCGACCAGTTCTTTCCCCCAGCGGTAGTAAAGGTTGATCTCGAAATTCACATTGGAACGGGAGTCGCGGTTGAATTTTTGCGCCAGCAGGACAAAGTCGTATGCTTCGCGGTAACGCTTTTCGCGTTCGGCAAAGTAGGCGCGGTTGTACGCCAGCAGTCCGAGCAGTTCGGTGTTGCTGATGTGTCGGCCGCGGCTGTTTTCGTAATGGTAAATGCGGTCCAGGCCGATCTGCAGCGCTTCGTTCTTGGGGTAGAACTGCAACAGGTAGCGTGAATAGTCGCGAAGGTTGCGCATGATGTTGAAGCCGACGGGCGAGGTGTTTTCCACCGTTATGCCGTCGCCGAAATCGGGAAAGATGGTGTAGGTGTGCGAGGGGGTCTCGAACGCTTCCGTCGGCCAGCCGAGGTCGGCGCAGATCAGGTTATAGAGGATGGTGCCGGCCACGCAGTTGAAGCGTTTTTCCTTCACGACGTTCAGCAGGGTGGTGGCTTCTTCCTTGTAGGTAAGCAGCCAATTGGCATGAAGGTAGGCGAACACTTTGGCCGCGGATGCCGTGCGGTCATTGAGATCGAGGTGGTAGCTTCGGATCGTGCGGAGCAGCTCGTTGTACCATTCCACATAGTGGTCGAGCGAGTCGGGGTCGGTGACGCCGGAAAGAACAAAAGCCGCCTCGATGAGGGTAAAGTTGTCGAGGCGCGAATCCTCGATGTCGAGGGCAAGAGCCTCTTCCAGGTCCGAGCGTGTGTCGCCCGCGGCGGCGGTTGTGGTGAACAGCGCGATCAGAACCAGGAGGTGTTTTGCTGCGGCCTTCATTTTTTCCTTCACCTTTTCCTGATGTAAATTAGTAAAGCGCGGCGAATGACGCAACAGGAAAGAAAAGGCGGCCGTTTGTAACGGCCGCCGGATGGTAATTAGAGCCCCAGCTCTTTTTCCACAGCAGAAACGACGGCGGGATCGAGGGGCGGTGTCTTCGGCTCGAAGCGGGCTTTGAGTTTGCCGTCGCGGCCGACGAGGAACTTTGTAAAATTCCAGCGGATGGCGCCGCCGAACTCGTGCTTGGTCGAATCGGTGAGGTAGGTGTAAAGGGGGTGCTGATCCTCTCCTTTCACCGAAATTTTGGCGAACATAGGAAAGCTGACGCCGTAGTTCAGTGAGCAGAACTCGCGGATTTCCTGGTTCGTGCCCGGCTCCTGGCCGAGAAAGTTGTTGGCCGGAAAACCGAGAATGATTAGTCCGGCGTCTCGGTAGCGCTCGTAAAGCGCCTGCAGGTCTTTGTACTGCGGCGTTAGACCGCATTTGCTGGCGGTGTTGACGACGAGGACGACCTTGCCCTGATACAGCGCCAAATCCACCGTGTCGCCTTCGATGCTGATCATTTTGAAGTCAAGGGCGCTTCCCGATTCGGCAACAAGAGGCGCTGCGCCGCCGACCGCGATTAAAAACAGTGAGAATATTTTTTTCATAGGATTTCCTTTCAGCTTTTTTCGATTTTTGCCGAGCTGTAACAGCGCTGAAAGGCAGGGAATTTCATTTAATATTTTCACACTGCCGCAGAGTCGGGGTCCTTTTTTCGACGACGAACGGCTGAAGGGTAAGAACCGAGGACTTTGAGAAGGGTCGTGATCTCTTCGAGGTGGCGAATGGCGTTGATGCACCGCTCTTCCTCCATCGATCCGGCAAAGTCGAGGTAGAAGATATAGTCCCACGGTCTGCCGCGCAGCGGTCGGGATTCGATTTTGAGAAGATCGATGTCGCGCAGCGCAAAGACGCTGAGGCTTTTAAAGAGTGCGCCGGGGATGCTTTTCATGGAGAACAGAATGGAAGTTTTGTCCGCTTTGCCGAAAGAGTGCGGTTCACGCGCCAGCACGATAAAGCGGGTAAAGTTTTCCGGAATGTCTTCGATTTCGCGACGGAGGATTTCCATGCCGTAATCCTGCGCCGCCCAGCGGCCGGCGATGGCGGCGGCGTTGCGCAGCTTTTGGTCGCGAATCATCTTGACGCTGCCGGCGGTGTCGTAGGCGGCCACGGCTTCCACGTTTTCGAGCGTCGAAAGAAAGTTGCGGCACTGCTCCAACGCCTGGGGGTGCGAATAAACGACGCGGATCTCCTCCAGCTTGACGCCGGGGTTGGCGATCAGGTGCTGTTCGATGCGCAGCGATGTTTCGCCGACGATGGAAAGCTCGTGGCTGAGCAACAGGTCATAGACTCGGTGGATGCTGCCCGTGAGCGAGTTTTCGATGGGGACAACGCCGAAGGAGGCCTCGCCGCTGGTCACGGCTTCGAACACATCGTCGAAGGTTCTGCAGGGGAGGAGGTCGATCGCTTCTCCGAAAAAGCGGCGCGCGGCCATTTCGCTGAAGGCGTAACGGGCGCCTTGAAAGGCGATGGGTTTCTGCGGTCGTTTCATAGAATTCCTTTATTGGTTGAAAAAACCCGCTTCGCCTCGTCGTCGTTTGGAATGCCGGTGAAACCGGGGAGAAGGTCCTTCGGCTTGACGGCGGCCAGGCTCAGAGCGGCCGTTGTTGCAGCGATGAACAGGCCGCTGAAAGAAGCGACTCCCCAGCCGACGGCCGCGGGGAGGGCTGCCGCGAGCTTTTCATTAAGGTTGCAGCGGATGGAACCGATCTTGAAGCGGCTCTGCATCATGTGGAGCAGGAAAGCCGTTGCGGCCAGGCCGAGCAGTTGCAGGGTTGCCGTTGAGCGTTCCACCCAAAAGAGCGACAATGCCGCCGCGGCCCAATTGCCGCCGAATGGGAAGAAGGAGCATAGAGCGGCGGTCAGTGCGATGATGAACGGATTGCTCAAGCCCAGGGCTAACGATGCTATGGCCCACAGCGGCCCTGCCGTGGCTGCGGCGGCCGTGGCGCCCTGAAGATAGTCGACGACGCCTCGGCGGCTCTCTTCGAAAATAGCGACTGTTGTTTCGAAGCGGCGCTGCGGCAAGCGGCTGAAGAGCTCGACCTTGAGCGATGAAAAGGTCAGGCCGTGAGCCGTCAGCAGCAGGGCCGTCAGCAACAGGCGCAGGAGGGTGGGTCGTAGGGCGGCGGCGATTTTGAGCACCGCCAGCGACAGCTTGAGGCGACAGGAGGAGCAGGAGAGAACAAAGTCGCCGTCGAGTCGGGTCTGCACGAGGGACGGCAGGCTGACCATTCGTTCGAAAAGGGGGAAGAGCCAGGCTGCAGCGATGAAGAGGATCGCTGCAGCCGGCGGGCGTCGACGATTTCCGCGATGAAAGATGACGGCGGCGGTCAAGCCGTACCACACCGCAGCGGCGAAGAGGTCGCCGTCGAGTCGATACAACAGGGCGCCTGCCGAGAGCAGCATAGCCGCGAAGAGCAGCACGCCCGCAAAGCCGCGAATCGTCCTTTGCATCCTTCAGTCCGCCTACTGATCCGGCCGGCCTTCCAGCGTCAGCCTTTGGAGTTCGTTTTGAATGACGGTGAGTTCGGCATACATTTTCTGAGCGGCTAGGGAGAGGATATGCAGCGCCGCCTGCGGCCGCATTCGGCAGAGCAGCTCATAGTCCGAGCGAAAAAGGGCCAGCAGCAGGCTGTCCTCGCAGGTTACGGCGCGGTGACGGCGTTCGCGGGCGCCAAAAAGGGCGGCGTCACCGAAATGGGAACCGGCCTTGAGCAAGTGCAGACGGCCGCGGCCGGAGGCCTCCGAAGAGGGGTAGAGTCCCACGGTGCCTTCCAAAATAAAGTAGACGGCCGTTGCCGCGCTGCCGATTTCATAGACCGTTTCGTCTTTCTTCAAACGGCGCAAGTACATGCGATCGGCCAAAGCGGTCAGACTCTCGGCATCGAGTTCCGCGAACAGCGGCGAACGCTTCATCAGCTCTTGCTTGTCAGGGACTTGCTCTTCTTGGAGCGCTGATGACAATCGGTCGGCGAGCCATTTCTTCATCTTTCACCCCGACCTTTACGCGACCTGAACCGAGGCATCATTTCTGTTGCTTTTCGCGTCGTGAAATCTTAACTTTATCATCGTTTAACAAGGCGTTGCCTTCCATGATCCGACGGGTGCGAATATACATATTTCTTTTTTTTGTTTGTACTTTTTTCTTGATTCCGGGCGGTCGGTCGTTCGCTCAGGAAGCGGCGGAACAGAAGGAATTGAAGACGCTGCGGGAGGAGATTCGGCGCTTCGAGAAAGAGCTTCAACAAAAAGACACGCGTCGGAAGGCTGCCGCCGAGCTTGTAAACAAGCTCGATCGTGAGATTGACCTGACTTCCGCCGAGCTTAACCGGCTGAAGCGCGAGGGAGAAGCGCAACGGCGTCAGTTGGAAGCCCGCGGTCGTGAGATCGAGGAGTTGGAGGCGGAAATCGCGCGGCTGAAGGAAGCCATAAAAAGGCGTCTGATCAGCTTTTACAAATACGGTCGTCGCCGCGAGGTGGAGCTTTTGCTTATCGACGGCGGCTGGCGGCGCCTCGACGTGTGGCTTCGGTACCAAAAGATGATTGCCGAGAACGACCGGCGGAACTTTCGGGCTCTGGCGGCGCGCAGGGAGAAGCTTCAGCGGGAACGGGCGCTGTTGGAACAGCAGCGTCAGCGCACCGAGGCGCTGCTGCTTCGGCAGCAGCATACCGCCGAGAGTCTGAAACAGAGCCGCGCTCTGCGAGCCGAACATCTAAAGAGTCTGCAAAAGGACGTCGATTTTTTGCGTCGCCGTGTTAAAGAGCTGGAGTCGGCGCAGCGACAAATCGAGTCGCAGATTACCGAGCTCGAAAAGCGGCGGCGACAGCAGCAGCAGCAACAACAACAGGCGAAAAGGGAGCGTCGACCTTCCGGGGAGCCGCCCAAGCCCGCGGCGCCCTCGCAGTTTGCGCAACTACAGGGCCGTCTACCGTGGCCGACCGAAGGGACGATCGTCAGCCGCTTCGGCCGCTATCGCCATCCGACGCTGAATACCGTCACCGAAAACCTCGGCATCGAAATCAGCGCGCCTTATGGGGCGCCGGTAAGGGCGGTGGCCGACGGCCGCGTCGAGACCATCACCTGGCAGCGCGGTCGCGGCAACATCATCATCATCAGCCACGACGGCGACTATTACACGGTTTACACCCATTTGTCGGACATCAACGTCAGCGAGGCTGAAACGGTGACCGCCGGACGGACGATCGGCAGCGTCGGCGATTCGGGTTCGCTGAACGGCCCGATTCTACACTTCCAAATTTGGAAGAACACCGAAAATCTCGATCCGGAAAAGTGGCTGTCGAAGCGCGGCGCCGTCGTGGCTCAAGCCGCAGGCCGGGGATGAAAAGGCAAAGCAGTCATGAGTTTCGACCGAGTGATCGGCCAGCAACGGGCAAAGGCGGTTTTGATTCGGGCGCTGCGTCAACGGCGCATCGCCCATGCGTATCTCTTTACCGGCCCGGACGGCGTCGGTAAGGAGGCGCTGGCCGTCGAGTTTGCCAAAGCGCTGCTGTGTACGGCGGAAGACGATCGGCCGTGCGACGAATGCAGCTCGTGCCGCCGCGTCGCCGCCTTTCAGCACCCCGATTTCTCGTTTCTTTTTCCGGCGCCTGCAAATCCGAATCCCGAAGAGGCGCGCGCCGTGATCGACAGCTTTATTCGGCACCCTTACTTGCGCAAGCGGCTGCACGCACAGACCATTTCCATCGATCACATCCGCGAGCTGCGTCGGCGGGCGTCGCTCAAGTCGATGGAAGGAAGACAGGCGGCGGTCATTGTCGAAGCCGAAAAAATGGCGGCCGAAGCGGCCAACGCCCTGCTGAAGCTGCTCGAAGAACCGCCGGACGGCGTTTACCTCATTCTTACTTCGTCGCAGGCGGACGCTCTTTTGCCGACGATCGTTTCGCGCTGCCAGACGATTCGCCTGGCGCCGCTCTCCGATGCCGAGATCGAATGGGCCTTGGTGGAACGCGAAGGCGCGGATGCCGAGTCCGCGCGGCCGGCGGCCCGAATCAGTCAGGGCAGTTACCGCCGCGCCTTGGAGTGGTCGTCGGAACTGTTCGCGCCGCTGCGCGATGAACTGCTCGATTTTCTGCGCGCCGCGCTCTTCCGCGGCCCCAAAACGCAGGTGGAAACGACGGAAGAGCTTACCGCCAAATACGACAAGAAGGCTCTGCAGAATTTTCTCGGCGTTATGATGATCTGGTTCCGCGACGCCATGATGCTTCAAAGCGCCGAGGAACCGGAGCGTACCATCGTCAATGTCGATCGGCTGGGCAAGCTGCGCGAATTCGTCGCCGCCTTCGAGGCGATCGAATTCGACCGGGCGCTGCAGCATATCGAAACATCCGTGCAACTGATCGATCGCAATATTCACCCTCAGCTCGTGCTTTTGACCTTGATGACGCGGTTGAGGGGTTGTATTCAACGGAAAGGCAGTAACCCATGATGATAGAGATCATGTTCAAGGGGGAACGGCGCGAGATTTACGAAAATCCGCAGCAGTTTCCCTTTCAAGTAGGCGATTACGCCATTGTGGAAGCGGAAAAGGGCGAGGATTTGGGCATCGTCAATCAGGTCGGCTCGCTTTTAGAACGAAAGAAAAAGGACGCTCCTCTCCGTCGCATTCTGCGCAAACCCACGCCGCAGGACATGGAGCGCTATCGTGAAAACCGCCGCAAGGAATTCGAGGCCTATCATCTGTGCCGCAGAAAGGCGGCGGAGCACGGCCTGGACATGAAGGTCGTCGACGTGGAGTACCAGTTCGACGGCCAAAAGATCACCTTTTACTTTACGGCGGAAAAGCGCGTCGACTTTCGCGAGCTGGTCAAGGAGCTGGCCGGCATCTACAAAGTGCGCATCGAGCTGCGGCAGATCGGCGTGCGCGACGAAGCCAAGCGAATCGGCGGCTACGGCGCCTGCGGCCGCAAACTGTGCTGCACCACCTGGCTGAAAGAGTTCGATCCCATCACCACTCAGTGCGCCAAGGAGCAGAACCTTCCGCTCAATCCGCAAAAGCTTTCCGGCTTGTGCGGCCGCCTGCTTTGTTGCCTGATGTATGAACGCGACTTTTATCGCCGTCAGGCGGAAAAGCTGCCGCCCGTCGGCACCAAGTTCCTCACCGAACGCGGCACGGCCGTGGTCACTCATTTCGACGTGTTCAATGAGACGGTGACCCTGCAGTTCGAAGATCATCACGTTGAAGTCCTGCCGGCGGGAGCGTTGTCGCGATATGAAATGCAATTGCCGGTCGGTGAGCGGCCCGATGAAGAGGAGACGCTTCTCCAAGAGGGTCAGTAAGGTTTGAACTGAAGAAAGGGCGTTAAGGTGAAACGTCAAATGCGTCGTATCGGCGTGCTGACCGGCGGCGGCGACTGCCCCGGTTTGAACGCCGTCATTCGCGCCGTCTCCAAGGCGCTGCTTCAAAACGATGAGATCGAGGTCATCGGCTTTGAGGACGGCTTTGAGGGATTGATCGAAAACCGTCACCGCATTCTCGATTGGGATGCCGTCTCCGGCATTCTGCAGCGCGGCGGCACCATTCTCGGCACGTCGAACAAGGCCGATCCCTTCGCCTATGTAGTTTACGAGGACGGGCAGCGGAGGCTCATCGACGCTTCCGACCGCGTGATGCACAATGTCGAAAAGCTGGGCCTTGAGGCGCTGGTCTGCATCGGCGGCGACGGCAGTATGACCGTGGCCAAAAAGCTGATGAACAAAGGGCTGCCCGTGGTCGGTGTGCCGAAAACGATCGACAATGACCTGTACGGCACCGACTATACGTTCGGCTACGATACGGCGGTGTCGATAGCTGCCGAAGCCATCGACCGCATTCACACCACGGCCGAGTCGCACCACCGCATCATGGTCGTCGAAATGATGGGCCGTTATGCCGGCTGGCTTACACTCGGCGCCGGCCTGGCCTCCGGTGCCGACGTCATCATCATTCCCGAAATCGAATACGATTTGGCGGCCGTGCTCGACGTCATCGAGGAGCGCAGTCGGCGGGGACGACGCTTCAGCATCATCGCCGTTTCCGAGGGCGCCAAGCCGCGCGGCGGCGAGCTCACGGTTCAACGCATCGTTCAGGACAGCCCCGAGAAGGTGCGTTTGGGCGGCGTCAGCATCAAACTGGCGGCGGAAATCGAGGCGGCGACCGGCCTGGAGTCGCGCGCCGTGGTGCTCGGACACCTGCAGCGCGGCGGCACGCCGACCGCCTTTGACCGTATTTTGGCCACCCGCTTCGGCGTGGCGGCGGCCGATCTGGTGATGAAAAAAGAATTCGGCCGCATGACCGCCCTGCGGAACAACCTCATCACCCATGTGTCCATTGAAGAAGTGGGCGGCCGCACGCGCACCGTCGACCCGGAAAACGACCTGCTGCGCGCCGCCTTGGCCACCGGCGTCTGCATCGGCGTAAAGGTATGACGGCTGAAGGCAACCTCTCATCCACAAGAAAGGATACCGATAAAGATATGAAGGAAACATTCAAACGAATTCTGGTCACCAGTGCATTGCCCTATGCCAACGGCCCGATTCACCTCGGCCATCTGGCGGGCGCCTATTTGCCGGCCGACATCTATGTCCGCTATCAGCGGTTGAAACGGCGGGACGTGGTGTACATCTGCGGCTCGGACGAGCATGGCGTGCCCATCACCATTGCCGCGGAAAAACGGGGCGTGTCGCCGCAGGTTATCGTGGACGAGTTTCACAGCCGCAACAAGGCGGCTTTCGAAAAATTCGGCATGTCGTTCGACTATTACGGCCGCACCAGCTCGCCGGTTCATCATCAAACCTCACAGGAGTTTTTTCTCACCCTGTACCTCAAGGGCGTTTTCAAAAAAAAGACCGAACAGCAGCTCTATGATCCGAAGGCCAAGATGTTTCTGCCCGATCGCTATGTGCGCGGCGAATGCCCGGTGTGCGGTTTCGGCGAAGCCTACGGCGATCAATGCGAGAAATGCGGCTCCTCGCTTTCGCCTGCGGATCTAAAGAATCCCCGCAGCGCCCTGACCGGCGAGCCGCCGGAGCTGCGCGAAACCGAACACTGGTACATTCCGCTGGGCGATTTCCAGAAACGGCTGGAAGAGTGGCTGGCCTCGCGCCGCGGCTGGAAACCCAATGTGCTGGGTCAGGTGAAAAGCTGGTTGGCCGAAGGTTTGGCCGACCGCGCCGTCACGCGCGACCTCTCCTGGGGTGTAAGCGTGCCTTTGCCCGAAGCCCAAGGCAAGGTGCTTTACGTGTGGTTCGATGCGCCCATCGGCTACATTTCCGCCACCAAAGAATGGGCGGCCGCGCAGGGCGATCCCGACCGCTGGAAAACCTATTGGCAGCGGGAAGACACCAAGCTGGTGCATTTCATCGGCAAGGACAACATCGTTTTCCACTGCATCATGTTTCCCGCCATGCTCATGGCGCACGGCGACTATGTGCTGCCGGACAACGTGCCGGCCAACGAGTTTCTCAACCTGGAAGGCAACAAGTTGAGCACCAGCCGTAACTATGCCGTGTGGTTGGAAGACTATGCCGCCAAGTTCGAGATCGATCCGCTGCGCTATTACCTTGCGGCCAACGCGCCGGAAACCAAGGACGCCGACTTTTTGTGGAGCGAGTTTCTGCAGCGCAACAACAGCGAGTTGGCGGACATTTTGGGCAATTTCATCAACCGCACCCTGGCCTTCGTCGAGCGACGCTTCGACGGGCGGGTTCCGCCGCGTGAGGTGATCGACGACCTCGACCGCGCCATGATGGAAACGATGGCCGAGGCACCGCGCCTCATCGGCGAAGCCGTGGAACGGTTCGAATTCCGCAAGGCGGCGGTGCTGCTCATAGACGCCGCCCGCAGCGCCAACAAATATTTCAACGATCAGGCGCCGTGGAGCAGCGTCAACGAGGCGCCGCAGAAATGTGCCGCCACCCTGAACATCTGCCTGCACGCCTGCCGCATGCTGGCGGTGCTGATGGAGCCCATCCTGCCCTTTTCCGCCGAAAAGGTGTGGGCCATGCTCGGGCTCGAAGGCAGCGTTCATCAGCAGAACTGGGACGACGCCGCCGACTTGGCCTTGCCGGTCGGTCACAAGATCGGCCGGCCGACCATCCTCTTCCGCAAGATCGAAGAGTCCGAGATTCAGCCGGAGATCGAACGCTTGAAGCGCATACAAAAGCCGGCGGAAAAGCCGTCCGAGCCGGAGACGCCGACCATCACCATCGATCAGTTCGCCCAGGTTCAACTACGGGTGGCCACGGTGCTGGCGGCCGAGCGGGTGCCCAAAGCGGACAAGCTGATGCGGCTGCAGATACGAATCGGCGCCGAGCAGCGCCAGATCGTGGCCGGCATCGCGCAGCGCTATACCCCGGACGAGCTGATCGGCAAAAAGATCATCGTGGTCGCCAACCTGCAACCGGCGACGATTCGCGGTCTGGAGTCGCGCGGTATGCTTCTGGCCGCCGAAGATGAAAACGGCCGTTTTTCGCTCCTCGGCCTGGATCGCGACGTCGACGACGGCGCCCGCATCCGCTGAAGCCTGGTGGTAAACGAACCATGCCGGTTCTGATCGACACCCACGCGCACCTCGATTTCGACCGATTCGACGGAGACCGCGAGGACGTGATTCGGCGCGCCGCAGAAGCGGGCGTAGCCGCGGTGCTCACCATCGGCATCGATCACCGCAGCTCGCAGGCGGCGGTACGCCTGGCGGAAAGCCATCCCGCCCTCTTTGCCGCCGTCGGCGTGCATCCTCACGACGCCTCGGGCCTGACCGACGAGCAGTTCGCCGATCTCAAGGCCCTGCTGGAGCACCCGCGCGTGGCGGCCGTGGGCGAGGTGGGATTGGACTATCATTACAACTATTCTCCGCCCGAGGTGCAGCGGCGCGTTTTCCGCCGCTTCATCGATGCCGCCCTCGAGGCGCAAAAGCCGCTGATCATCCACACCCGCGAAGCGGACGAAGACATTCTTGCGCTGCTGCGCGAACGCAAGCGCAGCGGCTGGAGCGGCGTGTTCCACTGCTTCAGCGGCGACGAAAGGATGGCCGAAAAGGTCCTCGAGCTGGGCTTTCATATCTCCTTCACGGGAAGCATCACCTTCAAGAACGCGCGCTCGCTGCCGGTTCTGAAGAGCATTCCCTTGGAACGCCTTTTGGTGGAAACCGACTGCCCCTTTATGGCGCCTGAACCTTTTCGAGGCAGACGCAACGAACCGACCTATGTGGTTTACACGGCGCGCCGAATGGCCGAAGTGAAGGGCGTCGAATTTGCCGAACTGGCGCGGCAAACGACCCGCAATGCCGCGGCGCTTTTCAACCTGCCCGCCGCCGTTTACGCTGAACCGACACCATGAAGGCGAAAAAGAGCCTCGGCCAAAACTTTCTCGTCGACATCAACATGGCGGCCAAAATTGTCGAGTGCATGGCACCGGATAAGGACGACGTGATGGTCGAAATCGGCCCCGGCCGCGGCATCATGACGCGCCTTTTGCAGCCGAGGGTGGGGCGCCTCTTTGCCGTCGAAATCGACCGCCGCCTTTACGACGAACTGGAAGCCGCCTTCGGCGGATGCAGCAACTTTGTGCTCGTCAAGCAGGACATCCTGACCTTCGACTTTGGTTCCTGCGGCAGCAACGCCCTGCGCGTCTTCGGCAACATCCCCTACAACATCACCAGCCCGATTCTTTTCCGCACGCTGGAGCAGCGGCGCTTTATTCGCGACGTTACGCTGCTCATGCAGAAAGAGGTGGGTCTGCGGCTCACGGCGGCACCCTTCACCAAAGAGTACGGCATCCTTTCGGTTCTGGCTCAGGCGCAGACCGAGGTGCGGCTCCTTTTGAAAGTGCCGCCCACCGTCTTTCGACCGCGGCCCAAAGTCGATTCGGTTCTGGTCAACTGGCGCTTCAGCGAAGAAAAAAGCCGCCGCATACGCGACGAGGCTTTTTTCCGCCGTCTGGTGAAGCAGGGCTTCGGCCTGCGCCGCAAGATGCTGCGCAATTCGTTGAAGGAGTACACCGGCCTGATCGACTTTGACTGGACGCGCCGACCGGAGGAGCTGAGCGTGGAAGAGTGGATCGAGCTGGCCAATGAACTCTGCGGGAGGATTTGAGCGGTGGCGATTCAAAAGGCCGAGGCCATCGTTCTTCGGGCGCGGCGGCAGGGCGAAACCAGCAAACTCCTCTCTTTGTACACGCGCGAATTCGGCCGAGTGGCAATGGTCGCCAAGGGCTCCCGCGGCCCGCGTTCCAAATACCAGGGCGCTCTGGAGCTTTTCAACCATTTGGCGATCGTCTTTTACCGAAAGGAAGAAAGAGGCCTGCAGTACCTCAGCCAGGCGTCGATTCTGTCGCCGTTTCTTCGCCTTCACGAGCAGTTGGGACGCATCGCCCTGGCGGGTATTGTTTGCGAAATCGTGGAACGCAGCGAAGTGGAGTCACGGCCGCAGCCGCAGCTTTTTCAGCTTCTGCTTGAGGCGCTCAAAGCGTTGGACACCGCCGAATTCGGCCTGCGCAACATCGTTCGCGCCTTTATGCTGCAGTTCGCCTCGCTGGCCGGGTTCGAACCGAACCTTTCCGCCTGCAGCACCTGTCGAAGAACCGACCTGACCGCGTCGTTCTTTAGAATGAGCGACGGCTGCTACCTTTGCGCCGATTGCGGTCGATCGAGCGACGGCCGTCTTCTCAGCGAAGGCGCCTTGCGGCTGCTGCGGTGTTTGGCCGCCGCGCCCCTCGCCGCCGCCGCCCGCATCGCCGTGGACCGCGAGCTCGGCGACGAAACGGACGCCTTTCTCATAGATTATCTGGCGCTTCATGTGGAAGGCGTCAAAGGATGCCGCTCCTTCGCTCACTTGAAGAGCCTGCAGAATCACCTGATGAAGAGCAGCGATCTAAACGGAAACCAAACGACATGAAACGAGACCAATCCGTCGGCATTGTTGAAACCCAATATTTTACTTTTGCCGAACCGCCGAACGAAATGCCTCTGGAGAGCGGCGAAAAACTCGGCCCGATTACCCTGGCCTATGAAACCTACGGCCGACTCAACGATCGCCGCGATAACGCCGTGCTCATTTGTCATGCCCTTTCCGGCGACTCGCACGCGGCGGGTTACTATTCGGAACAAGACCGCAAACCCGGTTGGTGGGACTTTATGATCGGCCCCGGCCGCGCCGTAGACACGGACAAGTACTTTGTCATCTGCTCGAACGTCATCGCCGGTTGCCGCGGCTCTACGGGGCCGTCATCGCTGCGACCGGACGGCCGGCGCTACAACCTGAGCTTTCCGGTGGTGACCATCGGCGACATGGTGCGCGCACAGGCCAGGCTGATCGACCATCTGGGCATCGAAAAGCTGCTCTGCGTGATGGGCGGCTCCATGGGCGGCATGCAGGCCCTCGAGTGGATGGTGGAATATCCCGAGCGCGTCGCCTCGGCCATTCCTCATGCCACCACCTCGCGCCTTACGGCTCAGGGCATCGCTTTTCACGAGGTGGGCCGCCAGGCTATTTACGCCGATCCCGACTGGCACCGCGGCGATTATCTCGACTACGGCGTGATTCCCCGCCGCGGCCTGGCCGTGGCGCGCATGCTGGCGCACATCACCTATTTGAGCGAAGAATCGATGCACCGCAAGTTCGGCCGCCGGCTGCGCGCGCGCGAGCGCTACGGCTACGATTTCAGCACCGATTTCGAAGTGGAAAGCTACCTGCACCACCAGGGCGAGTCCTTTGTGCAGCGTTTCGACGCCAACTCGTACCTCTACATCACCAAGGCCATCGACTACTTTGACCTCAAGCAGGACTACGGCACGCTGGAGGACGCCTTCAGCCGCGTGACCGCCAAAGTGCTGGTCTTTTCCTTTACCTCGGACTGGCTTTTCCCCACAGCGCAGAACAAAGAGATCGTGCGCGCCCTGCAGGCCCACCGCAAGCCGGTCAGCTTTGTCGAATTCGACTCGCCCTATGGGCACGACTCTTTTCTCATCGAAAACCCGCAGCAGGAAAAGCTGGTCGCCGATTTTTTGGCGCATGTTTACGATTGAGCGAACCTTCCTCATTGAAAGAAGATGACCATGCCTCATCGCAGCACTCATTATTCGCGCGTCGATCTCGATATCATCTATGACCTCATCGAGCCGCGCAGCTCGGTTCTCGATTTAGGATGCGGCGGCGGCGAGCTGCTCGCCAAGTTGATTGCCGAAAAGGGGGTCGACGGCCACGGCGTCGAAATCAGCGCCGAGTTGGTCGGCCAATGCGTCGCCAAGGGCATTCCCATCATTCACTCAGATTTGAACGCCGGTCTCGGCGATTTCCCTGACCGTTCCTTCGACTATGTGGTTCTCAGCCAAACCCTGCAGCAGGTGCAGCGCCCCGACCGCATTCTCCCTGAAATTCTCCGCGTCGGCCGCACCGGCATCGTCGGCCTCATCAATTTCGGGTACTGGCGCGTGCGCGGCTACTTGGCCTTCAAAGGCGAAATGCCCAAATCACGCGCGCTGCCTTACGAGTGGTTCGATACCCCCAACATTCACCTTTCGACCTTGAAAGACTTTTGCCGACTGTGCGGCAGGCTGAACATCCGCGTGGTGAAGCAGATCAATTTGGTGGAGGGCAAAGGCGGCCGTCTTTTGCCGCGCCTGCTTCCCAACGCTTTCGCCGAGCTGGCCGTCTTTGTCATCCGGACAAAGGAGAACTGACGAAAGCTTCGTCCGCTCTGCGCCGCGCAAATGGGATAGATTCGTTCGACGAAGAAAAAAACCTTGCAGTTTTAGCGCCGATCGGCTACATTGCGGCGGAAAGGCAATCGTTAAGCATGAGGCCTCTTCGATGACCGCTGTTTTTCGATGGTTTTTTTTTGTTTTCACCCTCCGACTTGGGCATTACCGCAATACACCCGCAACGTAATTCATTCAACAGAGGAGAAGCGCCATGGAAAAGAAAAGGCTGAGGACGTTGCTTTGCGCCGCTCTGCTGCTCACGGTCTACGCATTGTCGGCTCAGAATGTCGTCGTCAACGGGAGCTTCGAGACGGACGAGGCTTGGATCGTTTACAACGGCGGCACACCCGATGATCCGGTCTACTATGATTTCCCCTACACGGCCGATCGCCCGACGTTAGGCAGCGGCAACGCCTGTCTGCATTTCTACGGCGAAATCGTCTCCGGCGGCTCGTGGATCAACGGCCTGATCTGGCAGCCGGTGAACCTGGTGGGCGGCAACACCTATGTGCTTGACGCTGCATGGAAGTATGTGGACGGCAATGTCGACGCCGGCTCATGGTTCCAAATCTACGTCAGCCAGGAGGAGCCTGTTGACGGCAAGGATTGGACTCCGATCGGCAGCAGCCATTCCGATCGCATGTACGGCTTCAACTCGTGGTCAGGCTGTTCCGGCCTGGATATCGATGGTTTATTCATGGACGAAGCCTGCGATCCCAACCACACGGCTTTGTATCGCGCTCCGGCGGATCCCGGGCAACCGGTCACCGTGTTCCTCGGGCTTAAAACCGGCGCCGGTTGGGGCGGCACTTATTTCGAAATTTTGGTCGACGACATTTCTTTTCGCCGCAACCTGGTCGTCAACGGTGACTTTGAGGACGCCGAAGGCTGGGCGGTGACCGGCGGTGCGGCGGCCAACAAGATCGAGGCGACGCCGGCAAAATCCGGAAACGACGGCCCGGCCCTCGGCAAAGGAAAGTACCTGGAGCTGAAAGGCAGCGGCGGAGAGTGCGACGGAGTGGTGTGGCAGACCGTACAGTTGATCGGCGGCGCCGAATACGGTTTTAACGCCGGTTTCCGCCACATCAGCGGCGCTCTCGACAACGGATTCTGGTGCCTCGCTTACGTTTCAACGACGGCGCCTGTGGAAGGGCAGACGTGGCAGCCGGCCGAAGCGCCGATCGGCGTCTTTTCCTCGCAATCCGGCGCTTCCGGTTCCTTGGTGAACGGAACCTTCCGGCGCGACGGCAGCGGCGGTTTCGGCAAATTCATCGCCCCAGGCAACGCCGGTGAAACGGTGACCGCTTACTTGGGTTTCCGCGTCGGTTGCACGGCCGCCTGCGGTTCATTCGATGTCACCATCGACGATGCGAGCCTGGTGCTGCTCAGCGATACCGGCACTTCCGTCAGCAGCAGCCGGACGCTTCCGGCGGAATTTGAGCTGGCTCAGAACTACCCCAATCCCTTCAACCCCTCCACGACGATTCGTTACACCGTACCTCGTTCGGGCCGCGTGAACCTGACGGTCTACAATCTCTTCGGTCAACCGGTCGCCGTGCTGGTCGACGGCGTGATCGGCGCCGGCACTCACGAGGCGGTTTTTAACGGCGAAGGGCTGACCAGCGGCATTTATCTCTGCTCGCTGAAAGCCGACGGACAAGTTTATACTCGGCGAATGGTGCTGATCAAATAGTGCCCTGTAATGAAAAAAGGCGGCTCGAGGGCCGCCTTTTTTTTATCCTACCGCTTCCTTCATTCCACGCCGCGAATTTTTTCCATGAACTGCGCCCGCAGATAGGTTTCCGGCGAGGCCGTGTTCTTGAACGACAGTCGACCGCGAAAATCGTCGATGCGCTCGAACTGATGGGCGGACATCCACGCTGTGATTTCGCGAAGAATCTCGGAGAGGCGGTCGAGTCCCTTTTGGTAAAAGAGGGAAGCGATCTGCACCGTAGCGGCGCCGGCCAACAGCAGTTTGATCACGTCGCGGCCGCTTTTGACGCCGGTGACGGCCGATATTTCGCAGCTCGTTCTGCCCGCCAAAAGGGCGGTCCAGCGCAACGGTTTGTAAAGCTCTTCTCCGCTGCTGAAGGAGAACGTGGTCGTCAGCGCCAGGCTGTCAATGTCGATGTCCGGCTCGGTAAAGCGGTTGAAAAGCACGACGCCGGCGGCACCGTTTCGGCCCAGACGATGCACAAAGTTCGGCAGCGAGGTAAAGGCGGTGCCGATTTTTAACGCAACCGGAAGGGACGTCTGCTGCTTCACGCTTTCGAGAATATCCATGTACATCTGTTCGAGAGCGACGCAGTCTTGGTTGACGTCCGCGGCGATCTTGAAGACGTTGAGCTCCAACGCATCGGCACCGGCGTCTTCCAAACGGCGTGCATACGAGGCCCACCATTTCGCCGAAACGCAGTTGATGCTGGCGATCACCGGGATGGCGACCCTTTTCTTCGCCTCCCGAATGAGATCGCAGTACTCTTCCGCGCCGTACTGCAGTTCGAGCTGAGAACGAAGATAGTCGTAAGCTTCGGGGTGCTGCGGCACCGAAGAGGCGATTTGATAATCGGCTTTCGCCAATACTTCTTCGAAAATGCTCTTTACCACCACGGCGCCGGCGCCGACTTTTTCACAGTCGACGATCTTGTCGACCGACTTGGTGAGGCCGCTGCCTGCCACGATGACGGGGTTCTTCAGCTTGAGTCCGAGGTAGGTGGTCGAAAGATCCGGCATGATCGTCTCCTTTTAGCGACTCTTTTTTTCTGCGGCAATATGCCGAATTTGCCGAATAAATGCAAGGGTGAAAAGCAGGTCTACTCGCTTGCAACTCTCTCTTTAAAAGTTTATATTACGGCAAATCTAAGGAGAACGATCGTGAGTTGGGTAAGGATTGACACGGAAACGTTTATCGAAAAAGTGTTCGGCATTTGGCGCGGACAGGGTCTGCTGTTGGCGGGAGGGGATTTCCGCAAAGGACGTTTCAATGCCATGACCGTCGGCTGGGGAAGCATGGGCGTAATGTGGGGAAGACCCTTCGTACAGGTCGTGGTGCGTCCGACCCGTTATACCTACCGCTTTATGGAAGAGTACGACTCGTTTACTCTCAGCTTTTTCAGCAGCGATTACGCTGAAGCGCTGGCGATCATGGGAAGTCGTTCCGGCCGCCACGGCGACAAAATCGCCGCCGCCGGCCTGACGCCGATCGCGTCTGCCGAAGCGGCCGCGCCTTCGTTTGCCGAAGCGTTTCGCGTTATCGAATGCCGTAGGATTTACCGACAGGACATCGATCCCCAATGCTTCCTCGACCCCGCCCTTGAGGCGCACTATCCGAAGCGCGACTACCATCGAGCCTATTTCGGTCAGGTGCTCTGTATTCGTGAGCAGCAGCAGGACGAATAGATAGCAGTTTTGTATTCTTCGGAAAACGCCAAGTGGCACTCGACAGGGCACAAAACGCCGCGCTAAACCTTCAGAAAAGCAAAAGTAATTCGTCTGTAGGTTCAGTCTACGACGACGATCTCTTCCACCTGGAAGGGTTGCGACGCCTGCGGCACCGGCCTGTTCGCCTGTTGGCTCAAATAGACCATGGCGAACAGCAGAATGAGTATCATCAGCAGGAGGCGAAGCGGGCTGGTTTTCGGAAGTCTTTTGCTGTGGCGGATGCGGCGAAACTGGATGCGGGGCTTTTCTTCATCCTCTTCGGGCCTGTAGAAGCGGGGGATGTACTCGAACTGCCGCGGCTCCTGCAGCTTGAAAAAAGACATCGAGACCTCACTGAAAAAAGTCCTGCCTGACAAGCTGAACACAGAACTTGTTCATCAGGTCGTACACGGCGCCTCTGGCTTCGGGCGCCTGATTGATGTTGATGCAGAAGATCAGCTCTTCACCCTTAAGTCCCTGTGCGTAGCCGGAGAGCGCCATCACGCCTTCCAGCGTGCCGGTTTTGGCTCGAATGCGGCCTCTGCAGATCGAATCGCGCATGCGGTGGGCCAAGGTGCCGTCGATGCCGGCGATCGGAAGTGAGCTGTAGAACGCCGAGTCGCTGCGCATGACGGCGAGCAGATGCACAAAGGCCTCGGGGGTTACGGCGCTCTTGCGCGACAGGCCGGAACCGTCCACGATCGTCATGCCGTCCATGGGAATGCCGTTTCTGCGCCCCCAGGACTCGACGGCTTTAGCTCCCGATTCGGCGCTGCCGACGCCGTAGACCGCGTTGCCGAGCGCCTTCAGCAGCGATTCCGCCGCCAGGTTGTTGCTGTTCTTGTTGATGTCGCGGACAATTGCCGTCAGCGGTTCCGAAACATGGGTGAACACCGGCGCATAGAGGGGATAGCTGTACCCCGGCAGGTCGTCCATATCGTACAGCTCGGAGTTCACCTTGATACCGTAAGTTTCGAGGACGCGCCGAAACACCTGAAGGGTGTAGACCGTGGGGTTGACCACCGGAATGGAGCGCTGGTCGCCTTTGGAGGAGAGGGGAATCCGGCCTTCGAGCACGATCCGATCGCTGCCGCGGAATCTGGTCACGGAAAAGCCCGCCGGTGCAGAATCGTCCGCTGTGACGCAGCGGTTTTCGATACTGCCGTTGCGGATTCCCGGTGAGAGGCGGACGTTGCAGAGCTCGCCCACCGCGGATCCCGGCGTAACGACGATGGTGACGCAGTTGCGGTTGATCGTCAGCCCGCTGATGGGCGCCGAATAGGCGTGAAATTCATTCTCCCAACCCCAGCCCCAGCCGAGCGGCTGATCGTCGAACACGTTGTCGTCGCCGATCAAGCGGCCGCGAACTTCTTTGACGCCTCGGCGCTTCAAGAGCGCCGCAAAGCGGTTCAAGCTGCTCGAATCCGACAGGCCTTCGTACCAGGTAAGCGTCGGATCGCCGTCGCCTTTGATGATGATGTCGCCGTTAAAGACGCCGTCGTGCGTTCGGCCCCGCATAAAAATTCGTGTCTGAAAGCGGAAATCGGGTCCCAACGTATGCAGCGCGGCGGCCGTTGTAAAGAGCTTCATGGTGGACGCCGGCAGAAAGGCCTTGTCGGCGTTGTAAGTATAGATGAACGATTGCGTCGCCGGCGAGTAGACGGCGGCGCCCACAAACGAGCGGCGCAGAGCTGGCGCCGAAAAGAGGGAGTCGAAACGAGAAAGAGATTTTGCCGCGGCCTCAATATGGTTTCGCCGCTCAAGGTCGGCGGAAAAAAGTAACGGCGCGGCGGTCAACAGAATCAATATCGGTTTTATCTGCATCACCGCACTTCCATTTTAATGCGGCGGAAAGATACGCAATCCGAGGGTGAATAACAAGGGAAGATTTGCGCGCGCTGCTGCAAACGGTTTGTTTTTGGCTTAAAAGTTTGATAAGTTCGATCGCTCATCAAAGGAGGTAAAATTGACGCGGAACCGATTCGAAGAATTGATCTCCATCATGGCCAAGCTGCGCAGCCCAGAGGGTTGTCCCTGGGATCGTGAGCAGACGCACAAATCGCTTCAGCGGCATCTTCTGGAGGAGACCTACGAGGTGCTCGAGGCCATCGACAGCCAGGAGCCGCGACGGTTGGCCGGAGAGCTGGGCGACCTGCTGCTCCAGGTGGTCTTTCACGCGCAGATTGCTGCCGAAGAAGGAACCTTTACCATCGACGATGTGGTGCAAAGCATCAACGACAAGCTCATTCGCCGGCATCCTCATGTATTCGGCGACGCAGTGATCCGAACGGCTGCGGAGCAGACCGTTGCCTGGGAAAAGAGCAAGATGACCAAGGAAGGCAAGCGCTCCGCATTGGACGGCGTGCCGAAGGAGCTTCCGGCGCTGCTGCGCGCTCACCGGCTGCAGCAAAAGGCCTCGGCGGTCGGCTTTGATTGGTCGGAAGCCGAGCCGGTGTGGGAAAAGGTGAGCGAAGAAACCGCCGAGCTGAAGGAAGCGGCGGCCAAGGGCGACGCCGATCATGTGGAAGAAGAGTTCGGCGATCTGCTTTTCAGCCTGGTCAACTTGGGGCGTTTTTTAAAAGTGGAACCGGAAGAGGCGTTGCGTCGAACCTGCGAAAAGTTCGAACGTCGCTTTCGGCGCGTGGAAGAAGAGTTCGTCCGCCGCGGCGTCCCTTTGTCACAAGCGTCGCTGGAGGAGATGGACGCCGTGTGGGAAAAGGTGAAAGGGGAAGAGTAGCGTTTTCAGTCGCCGGCTTCGAACAGAGGCTTCAGAGCATCAAACGATTCGAACAGTCCTTGCGGCAGCACTTTGGTGTGACCGGTGACGGGCATAAAGTTGGTATCGCCGTTCCAACGGGGCACGATATGAAAGTGAAGGTGGTCGTCGATGCCGGCGCCGGCCGTCTTTCCCAAGTTCATGCCGATGTTCATCCCGTCCGGCTTTAAAGCCTTGTTGAGAATCGCGGTGCATCGGCTCAGCAGGGCCATCATTTCGTGCTGCTCGGTTTCGGAAAGCTCTTCGAGCTTTGCCAAGTGGCGGTAAGGCACCACCATCAGGTGGCCGTTGTTGTAAGGGTAAAAGTTCAGAATGACGAAACAGCTTTGGCCGCGATAAAGGATGAGGTTTTCGCGGTCGCAGTCTTGACGCGGTTTTTCGCAAAAGATGCATCCCGACGGCTTGGGAGAAACGATATACTCCATCCGCCAGGGGGCCCACAAATACTCCATCTGTTTCTCCGCTGAAGATCGAAAAAAGGGGCGCGGAGGAACCGCGCCCCGCAGTAGGTTCGGATTTAGGCTTCCGCTTTCGACTCGGCGATCACTTTGGCTTCGAGCTCCTTGGGCAGCGGGCTGTAGTGCGAGAATCGTCGCGTGTACATAGCGCGTCCTGCGGTCAGGGAGCGAAGCGTGGTGGCATAGTTGTGCAGCTCGGCCAGCGGCACCTGCGCCTTCACCAAGTGGAAGCGGCCCTGCGCCTCGGTGCTCATGATCTTGCCGCGCCGGCCGGAGAGATCGCCCATGATGTCGCCCATGTTTTCTTCCGGGCATTTAACCGTCACTTCATAGATCGGCTCCAGCAGAATCGGTTTGGCGTTCTGCACCGCCATTTTGAACACCTCGCGACCGGCGATCTGGAAGGCAATGTCCTTGGAGTCCACCGGATGCTCCTTGCCGTCGTAAACCACCGCCTTGATGTCGACGATGCGGTAGCCGGCAACCACGCCCTCTTCCAGTACCTGCCGCACGCCTTTTTCGATGGAGGGAATAAAGCTGGAAGAGATGGCGCCGCCGACGACCTCGCTGGCGAATTCAAAGCCGCCGCCGCGCTGCAGCGGTTCGATGCGCATCCACACTTCGGCAAACTGACCGGCACCGCCCGACTGCTTTTTGTGGCGATACTTTTCATCGGCCTTGGCGGTGATGGTCTCGCGATAGGGAATTTTCGGCTTCTTTTGATCGACGTCCACGCCGAAGCGCTCTTTCAGCCGCTGAATGAGCACGGTCAAATGCAGCTCGCCCTGCCCCGAAACGACGGTCTGATGCAGCTCCGGATCGATGGTCACCGTAAAGCTGGGATCGATTTCGTTGAGGATATGGAGGCCGTTCGAAATCTTGTCTTCGTCGCCTTTACTCTTCGGACTGACGGCAACCTGAACCACCGGCTCGGCAAAGGTAATCGGCGGAAACTTGACCGGAAATTTCTTCGAGGCCAGCGTGTCGCCGGTATGGGTGTCCTTCAGCTTGACCAATGCGCCGATGTCTCCGGCCTTTACCGTGGCTACTTCTTTGCGGTTCTTGCCCAGCAATGTATAGATTTGGCCGATCTTTTCAATCGCCTTGCGCGAAGCGTTCATCACCTCTTCGCCGGGCTTTACCGCACCCGAATAGACGCGGATCAGCGACAGCTCGCCGACGTGCGCTTCGGCCATGGTTTTGAAGACAAAGGCGCTCATTTCGGCGGCTTCGTCGCATTGGATCGTTACCTCTCTGCCGGCTTCGTCCTCGGCGGTGTAGGGCGCACGCGACAGCGGCGAAGGCCCGTACTCGCAGATAAAATCGAGAAGCGGTTGAACGCCCATATTGCGCACCGCGGCGCCCGCCAGAACCGGGAACAGCGTCCGCTTGACCATTCCGGCCCGCAGGCCCAGGACTATATCTTCCTCGGAAAGCTCGCCCGATTCGAAATACTTTTCCAGAACCGCATCATCGCTTTCCGCGATTTTTTCGATCAGTTCGGTGTGAAGCTGCTCCACGCGCTCCTTCAGCTCGGCCGGTACGTCCTCTTCTTTGTATTTGCCGCTCTTGTCGCCGGCAAAGGTGAGCTTTTTCTTACGCAGAACGTCGATCACGGCGTTGAACCCTTCGCCTTGATTAACGGGCAGATGAACCGCCACCACGCCGTTGCCGTAGGACTCTTTGAGTGAAGCCAGCGCTTCGTCGAACTTGGCGTGCTCGCGGTCGAGCAGGTTGACGAAGAAGAGATGGGGAACGCCGTACTCCTGAAGAATCTCTACGGCCATTTCGGTGCCCACTTCAACGCCGTTCACGGCATTGATGAGCACGACCGCCAGATCAACGACGCGCAGGCCGCAACGCACTTCACCGATAAAGTCCGGGTAACCCGGCATGTCGATCAGGTTGATCTTGTTCTTTTTCCATTCGAACTGCAGCAGCGAGGCGCTGATGGAAATTTTGCGTTCGATTTCGTCTGAACGATAGTCCGACACGGTGGTGCCTTCGTCAACGGATCCGAAACGGTTGGTCACGCCCGCCGAGAAAAGCATGGCCTCGCTCAGCGTCGTCTTTCCCAGGGACTGGTGTGAAACCAGGCCGATGTTTCGGATATCCGCAGGTCCGTATTCTTTCACAATGATCCTCCTTTTACTGCGGGCTCGAGATGCCCGCCGGAATGAGTTGTTTGTGTATCAATTATGTTCCGCGGTGATTAGAGTTTGATTTTTCGCGCCGACGCAACAGGCGCTTCAGAATTCGACCGGTAGGGCTTTGGGGCAAGCGATCGACGAACTCGACATATTTGGGCCGCTTATACATCGGCAGGCGTTCTTCGCAGTGCCTCATCAACCCCTCAAGATCCGGCGCCGCGCCCGGCTTGAGCACCACGTAAGCCTTCACTTCGTGGCCGTGGGCGGCATCGGGGACGGCAATCACGGCCGCTTCGTCAACGCCGGGAAAGTCGAGCAAAACGGCTTCGATTTCTCTGGGGAAAATTTCAAAACCGCCCTTATTGATCAGATCGTCTTTGCGCTCCTGAATGTGGAGGAAATGATCCATGTCCAGATAGCCGATGTCGCCGGTGGCCAGCCATCCATCCTGAAGGCGTCGCCGCGTCTCTTCCTCATGGTGAAGGTAACCGCGCATGAGAGAGGGACTTTGCACAAAGACTTCGCCGCTCTGCTGCGTACGCAGCGGCCTTCCGTCCGCACCGCGAATCTGCACCTCGACGCCCCACAGCGGCAGTCCGACGGCGCCGGGACGTTGTTCCTGATCCAGCCGCGACACGGCGACCAACGGACCGGCTTCGGTCAGGCCGTAGGCTTTGAGGACCGGCACGCCGAAGCGGCTTTCGAACTCTTCGACGAGTTCGTCGGGCAAGTGCCCGCCGTAACTGATACAGTACTTGAGCGACGGCATGCTAAAGTCGCCCCCCGGCAGATTGCACAAAGCCCGCAGCATGCCGGGAACGGCGGGCAGAATGGTCGCCTGATGCTCCTGAACGGCTCTGATCACCTCTTCCGCTTTGAACCGCGGCAACAGAACGATCGACGCGCCGCAACCGAGCGCGGCGTGCATAACGGCGGTTTGACCGAAAGGATGGAAAAGGGGCAGAACCGCGAGCAGGCGATCGTGGACGTCGAAGCGGAACATTTCCGCCAGCGTGGCGGCGTTGACGGCGATCGCCTCGTGAGTGAGCTCGGCGCCCAATGCGGTGTCCGCAATGCCCGAGGTGTAGTTGACAACCGCCGTGTCCGAAGGGCTGACGGGAACAGGAGGGTCGAGCGGTTTGGAGGCGGCGATGAGCTGTGTCAGGGAATAGGTGTTTGCGGGGATGTCGGTGCCCAAATAGATGAGGGTTCTGCAGGAAGGAGCTGCGGCCGCTGCGGCGGCGATCTGTGCTTCGAATCCCTGCCACGATATGAACAGTTTGGCTTCGCAGTCCTGGAGCTGCCGCTGAAGATCGTTGGGTTCGTTCATGAAATTGAGCGGCACCGCGACGCCGCCGCTTGCTAAAATGCCGTAAAAGCCAACGCAGAAATGCGGCAGGTTGGGCAGCATAAGCGCCGCCCGATCTCCTTTCCGGAACCCCAGATGCAGCAGCGCCGACGCCAGCCTTTGGGCGGCCTCCGTCAGACGTCCGTATGATACCGTCTCTTGACCGAAGATGAGAGCCGCGGTATCGGGATTTTTTTCTGCAGATTGATAAAGTTGTTCGTGAAGCGTGGTCAAGAATAGGCCTTTTTCATAGTCTTTCCAAAGGATTAGAAAGATAGCCTTAAAGAGGGAAAATGTCAAGCAGTTTTTGCTCTGATTACTTACTGATAAAGCTTGAATTAAAGCCGCGAAACGTTCGTGCTCGGTTTTCAGCTTTGAATGAAAAGGACAAATTAATCGCTTGAAATTCAGAGGGTAAAATGATTAACTTCCAGCGTAATCGAGAGCCTCTTTCAAAGAGCCGCAAGGCTCATTTGCGAAAAACACATTGGGCACGAAGGGGCGGGTATTGCCCACCGAAACGGAATCTGCGGATGCTGAAAAGGCGAACATTAGCGCTCCTCTTTTGTCTTGTTGCAGCGACCTGGCTGCTTTTGCGGCCGGCCAAGGTTCGTTCTGCCGTGCAGCAGGCCTACAACAAGTGGATGATCCTCAGCATGGTCCTCGACAAAATTCAGCGCGACTATGTAGAGGAACGCGATGCCGATCAGCTGCTGCAGGACGCCATTAAGGGCATGCTTTCCGGACTGGATCCTCACTCGATGTTTTTGACGCCGCAGCAGGCCGCTGAATATGCGAAAAAGTATCAGGGCTATTTCGGCGTCGGCTTGATTTACGGCCGAATCAAAGGCGGATATACGGTGACCGGCGTCTTGCGAGGCAGTCCCGCCGAAGAGGCCGGCGTTCAGATCGGAGACCAGCTGCTCAAGGTGGACGGCCGCGTGCCGAACGACATGACGCCGGAGCAGTTGAACCGTCGGCTGAGCGACAACGGCGGCGCCGCCGTGGAGCTCGACCTGCAGCGGCCTCAGGGCGAAGTCCTGCATCTGCGTCTGCAGAAACGCCGCATTGAGCTGCCCAGTGTGCCGGTTTCCTGCATGGTGGATTCGATCACCGGCTACATTGCCGTCCGTCATTTCAGCGGCACGACGCCTACGGAGTACGATCGGGCCTTCGACCGGCTGAACCGGCAGGGCATGAAGCGCCTGATACTTGACCTGCGCAACAACAGCGGCGGCGACCTGAACGCCGGCATTGCGATGGCCGAACGGCTGATTCCGGCGGGAAGACTCATCGTCTTTACAAAAGGGAGGGCGCCCAAGTCGTCGGAAGAGTACGTCTCCGCGCCGACGCGGCCGTGGCCGCAGCTTCCGCTCATCGTTTTGGTGAACGAGCAGAGCGCCAGCGACGCCGAAATCGTAGCCGGCGCCGTGCAGGATTGGGATCGCGGCCTCATCGTCGGAAAGCGCACCTTCGGCAAAGCCCTGGTTCAAACCGAATATCCCTTTCAGGACGGCTCGCTCCTTCTTTTGACGACGGCCCGTTTTTACACGCCGCTGGGTCGGCTGATTCAAAAAGATCGGCGTTCGGAGGGCGAAGCCGTTTTCCGCACCCCGAAGGGCCGCATCATGAAGGGAGGGGGCGGCATCATGCCGGATGTGGAATTGGAAAGGGGCGTCAAAAGTCCGCCGGCAATACTGAAGCGGCTCGGCGCCTCCAACAGCGACCCTTTTTGGGAGTTCGCCGACGATTATGTTTCCGCCGTGCCGCGGGAGGCGCTGCCGCTTTCGCCGGACGAATTTATACGAACGTTTCAAATCACCGACGAGATCTTTGCCCGATTCGTCGGCAGCCTGACGACGCAGTCTCGGCCTCGCACTTTACGCGCCGAGCTAGAAGCCTGCCGCGCCGAGCTTGCGGACGAGCTGCGCCTCGCCTTCGCATTTCGCCTTTTCGGTGAAGAAGGACGCCTTGCCGCCGCCGTTCTGACCGATGACCAAGTGCGGCAAAGCCTCGCCTATTTCCCCATGGCGGCCAAGCTGCTCGAAAACTGAGGTTCCGAAAAAAACGGGAAGATATCCGCCGCTTAAGGGTTTAAAGAGCCCGACATCGAGTCCGGACAGACATGATCGAAACTGCAAGGCCGAAAATTCTCATCGTCGACGACATCCCTGCCAACGTTCAATTGCTGCAGGCGTTTTTGGCAACGGAGAATTATCGGACGTACGTGGCACGCGACGGCGAAGAGGCGCTTCGCCAGGTGGAAAGCATCGACCCCGATCTCATCCTTTTGGACGTCTTGATGCCCAAGATCAACGGCTTCGAGACCTGTCGGCGGATCAAGCGGATAGAAAAGGCCCGCTATACGCCGGTCATCATGGTCACGGCACTGAACGAAATGGAGAGCCGCATCAAAGGCATCGAGGCCGGGGCTGATGATTTCATCAGCAAGCCGTTCAACAAGCTTGAACTTTTGGCGCGCGTCAGGTCGCTGCTTCGGGTCAAAATGCTGCACAATCAGCTTCAGGAAAAGATAGCGCAACTGGAACGGGCCAAGGAGCGGCTGCGGGAGCTCGCTTCCACTGACGGCCTGACCTCGTTGTACAATTATCGTCACTTTAAAGAAGTTTTGACCATGGAAATCCGTCGGGCGGAGCGGCACAAAACGCCCTTGTCCCTGATCATGTTCGACATTGACGATTTCAAACAGTACAACGACCGATACGGGCACCTTGCGGGCGACAGGGTGCTGCAGAGCGTCGCCGCGCTGGTGCTCACCAACATCCGCAGCATCGACGTGGCGGCGCGCTACGGCGGCGAAGAGTTTGCCGTCATTCTGCCCGGAACATCCGCCGAGAACGCCCGTTTCGTTGCTGAAAAGCTGAGGCGTTTGGTCGAGAATCATCGTTTTCCGCACGACGCGACGCGAATTACCATTAGCCTCGGCGTCGCTGCTTATTCTGAAAAACTGGCGACGTTCGAAGCGCTGGTGGCCTGTGCCGACAAACGGCTGTACGCAGCCAAGGCACGAGGCAAAAACATGGTGGTCAGCGAGGGAGAGTGTTGAATAATGACGAGCTGGGTGAAGGAACAGTTGAAGAGCCGTATTTTCCGCCGGTTGTTTTTGGCTACCTTGGCGGCGGCCGAGGCGCCGGTCGTGGTGGCCATCCTCCTGAATCTACGCCTGTGGCTGAACGCCGGCATTCCCAAAGAGGTCATTCTGCTTAAAATAAGCCTGCTGCCGGCGGCCGCCGCGCTGACCGCAGGCATCATTGCTTTTTTTATTTCGCGCTTCATCACCATGCCCATCAGCGAGCTGGAAAAGAGCGCCGTGCAGATCGCACGCGGGGACTTTACGCACGAGGTCAAGATCTATCACGACGACGAGATCGGCCGCGTGGCAAAGCTCTTCAACTATATGACCCTCGAGCTGCGCCGGTTGGAAAGCATGAACCTGGCAAAGATCATCGAGGAGAAACGCAAGTTCGAAACCATCATCAAGAACATTGCCGACGGCGTCATTGTTACCGATGCTCAAAAGAACATTGCCGTGATCAACGACACCTTCCGCAAATGGTTCAGCCTGCGTGACGTCGACATCACCGATCAGCCGCTTTCCCGTGTAATCGACGAACCGATGCTGCAGCAGCTCATCGAAGAAGCCACCGCCCATCGAAAAACGGCCCTGCCGGCCGTCGAGCTCACCGTCAAGCCTCAGGGCGAATGGAAGGAGCGCGTGCTGCAGGCAAGGGCGGCGCGCGTGCTTCAGGACGACGGCGTGCTGATCGGCGTGGTGACCATTCTGCGCGACATTACGCAGCAGAAGGAAATCGACCGCATGAAGACCGAGCTCGTGTCCATGGTGGCGCACGAGCTGCGTTCGCCCTTGACCAGCATTTCGGGCTTTAGCGAGCTTTTGCTGGACGACGACCTGCCGCGCGAACAGGCCGATGAATACGCCCGCATCATCCTCACCGAAGCCACTCGGCTCAGCGATCTGATCAACAAATTTCTCGACATCTCACGCATCGAATCGGGCCGCATTCAGCCGAAAAAGAACGACATCGATCTGGCGGAAACCATCCAAATGGTGGTGGGGAACAACGCCTATTTGGCGGCGCAGAAGGATATTCACGTGGAAATCCATCAGCCGCGAAATCTGCCTCAGGTTCGCGCCGACGCGGGCATGATGGAGCAGGTCTTCCTTAATCTTTTCTCCAATGCGGTTAAATACAGCCCGCCCGGAACGCGCATCGACATCGTCCTCAAGAGCCTGGACCAAACCGTCACCGTTGAGGTTCACGACCAGGGATACGGCATACCGCGCGAGGCGCTGCCGCGGATTTTCGAAAAGTTCTACCGAGTGACCGACAATGAAAACGTGCGCGAGACCACGGGATCCGGACTGGGATTGGCATTGGTGAAACAGATCGTAGAGATGCACGGCGGCCACATCGAAGTGGAAAGCCGGGTGGGCAAAGGGTCGGTTTTCACGGTGTACCTGCCGCGTTACGACGTGCGGTCGGTTGCTGCAGACGAAAGCTCGGACGATTTGATACAGTAAGGCTTTTCGGGGCAAAAGTCGGTCGTCAGCCGACCAGAAGATTTCCCCTCTCCAGGATCACCTTTCCGTCGACCTCCACGGTCGCGTTGACCACGACGCCGTCGAGATGGACGGGCACGTCATTGTTTCCTCCGAATGACCGATTGTTCCCCAACGCGATGTGGATGGTTCCCAGCACTTTTTCATCCTCAACGGTACAGCCGCTCAATTTTGCCGCTTCGTTGGTGCCGATGCCGAATTCGGCGATCATTCGGCTAGAAGGGCCGTACAGCGTGAGGTTGCGGCTCAGTTTACGGGCAGCGCCGCCGCCGTTGATGCGCACGGCGCGGCCGCGCTTGATGACGATGCAGATCTGCTCTCCCTCTTCGCGGCGGATGCCCATGCCGCTGTCGACGATGAGGAGACCTTCGGCGGAGCCGTCCGTCGGCGCGGCCGCCGCCTCTCCGGCCGGCAGGTTGGAAAAGGAGCCCGGTAGGTGCAAAAGGCCGGTGTCGGCGTAGCCTTTTCGGCCGTCGAGGGAAAGGGTGAGGTCAGTGCCGTTGTCGGCGGTGATATGCACTTTGGACGCCATCGAGAGGATGTCGGCCAGCTTTCGGCTGCGGCGCATTATGGCTGCCCAATCGGCGTCGGCGATGCGGCCGAAGGCTTCGGGGCTGACGGAGGGCATCGACGCAATACGGCAGCCGGCGCGGCAGGCGCTGCGCCGAGCCTCGGTGTGCGAAATCGAAGGCGCGGTGAGGGCGATGACGATCTGCATTTTCTGCATCAGGTCGGCCACTGCGTCCGGCAGACCTTTTTTGAGGGCAACGGACGGAATCTGCACGAGCATCGACGACGCGGTTTTGGCCACGGCGGCCTCATAAAGAAGGGCGGCTTCCTCGGCGCTGTTCTCGGTGGTAAGGATGAGCATCGACTCGTTTTTCTGCACGTCGAGGCATGTGCCGACGATGATGCGTGCGGCTTTCTGTGCTTTGGTCATTTTTCCCCGAAAATTTGCTGCGGCGCTACGGGTGAAGCGAAATGAGCCGGCGCCGAGCCAGCAGATTGATGAACAGTCCCAGCCGCTCATACACGGGCTCGACATCGCCGCCGAAGCGCTCGCGCAGCGCGGCGGCGATGTCGTAAACCGTGCGACGGCCGTCCATGGCGGACCAAACGAAACTTCCGAACTCATCGAGGTGGATTTTGACCACCCTCGGCCGGCGGGCCGGCGGAAAGATTCGCGCCAAAAAGCGGTTGGGCGTGCGCGGCAGCAGCAGCACCGCCAGCCCGTCGCGGATTTCGGACTCGACCGCCGGCGCGGGAATCATCGTCAGCAGATTCGGCGGCTGCGGTCGGCCCTCATCGGTCATTCGGCGCTTTCCTTCGGCAGACGGCTCAGCGGCAGTTTGATCAGCAGGCGGCCGAGGACGAGAAACGTCAAGGCGCCCAGCCACCAAAAGCCTTCGAATCCCTCAAGCCCGACCAGTTTCTTCAAATCGATGTCGGCAACCACGAGGGCGGCCAGAATAATGCCGGTCAAAGCTTCGCCCGCCACCAGGCCGGAGGCGGCCAGCAGGCCGGCGTTTTCCACATCGGCGGCGTCCTGTTCGTTGCGGATGCGCTTGGCCGCCAGCGTGTCGACGATCAGCTTGATGATGCCGCCGACAAAAATGGCGAAAGTGGTGTTGAACGGCAGATACATGCCCACGGCGATGAGCATGGGAGAGGGCGCGCCGATCAGGATGAGGGCGATCGAGAAGAACATGCCGGCGATGACCAGCGGCCAGGCCATTTCACCCGCCACAATGCCGCGGCTCATCATGGCCATCAGACCCGCCTGGGGCGCCGGCAGCGCGTCGCTGCCGATGCCGTTGGCCTTGTGCAGCAGCATGATGGGGATCACCAGCACCAGCGCCGCTGCGATGACGCCGATCAGGCCGCCGATCTGCATTCGCCAAGGCGTACCGCCGAGCATATAACCGACCTTCCAGTCCTGCATCATGTCGCCCGCTACGCCGGCAATGCAGCAGACCACAGAAGCGACGCCGAGCACGGCCGCAACGCCGGGGTCCCCCTTCATGCCGACCAGTACCATGAGCAGGGCGGCGATGAGCAGGGTGGAGAGCGTCAAACCCGAAATCGGATTTGAGGAACTACCGATGACGCCGACCAGATATCCGGCAACGGCGGCAAAGATAAAGCCGGTGACGGCCATGACCAAGGCCGCCAGAATCGCAGAGCCCCAATGGGCGCTGAAAGAGTGATAGAGCACGATCATGCACAGCACCAGCACGGCAACCGCTATAAGCACCGAGCCGAAGGGCAGATCTTTGTCGATGCGGGAGGCGGTCTCACTGCTTTGGCCTGCTGATTTCAGGTCCTGGAGGCCGCGGCTCAATCCGCCCGCCAGATTCTTCCGCATGCGGAACAGGGTGTAGAAAGCGCCGACCAGCATGCCGCCGACGGCGATTTGCTTCACGGTGGAACCGTAGGCCGCTTTGGCGACCGAAATCCAGTTGCCCGCTTCGGCAAAGGGCGTCAACTGTTCGCCGAGAAGAAAGAGCACGATCGGCATCAGAAAGATCCACCCGAAAACCCCGCCGGCAAACGTGATGGCGGCCAAGCGGAAGCCGATGATGTAGCCGACACCGAGAAAGGCGGGCGACGCCGAGGGACTCATGAGCAGCATGCCGCCGCGCCGGCTGAACTCCGCCTTGACGCCGGCGGCGGACAAGATCTGACTCTTGGCGTCCAGCAGACGAACGACCGCCGGGTTGAACTTGAGAAAGCCGACCACCGAGTCCTTGATGATCTGAAAACCGTTCTCGTTTTTAAGAAGCTCGATCAACGCGGCCAAACCCATGGAACTGAAGACATAGCGGGCGCCGGATTGTCCGCCCTGGCCGGCTTTGACGATTTCTGCACAAGCCTTGCTTTCGGGATAGGGAAGCGTCTCGTCTTCGATCAGCGAACGGCGCAGAATGATGACGAACAGAACGCCGAGAATGCCGCCCACCAGCATCAGCAGCGTACTCTGCACATAGCGGAAATCGCTCCACACGCCGGCAAGAACGAACGCCGGTATGGTAAAGATGGCTCCCGCCGCCAGCGCTTCGCCGACGGCGCCCGTGGTTCGAGCCAGGTTTTCTTCTAAAATGGTTCCTTTCAGCGGTTTGAGCACCGCCATGGCGATCACCGCTGCGGGAAAGGTGGCGGCGACGGTCATGCCGGCCTTGAGCCCCAAGTAGACGTTGGCGGCTCCGAGCACCGCGGACAAGAGCACGCCGAGAAGCAGCGCCTTCAACGTCAACTCTTTCATGTCCGAATCGACGGGAACATAAGGGGTGTTGCGGCCATCCTTCGACGGTGTGTCCATGTTCGTCCTCCTAAAGAAAGGTTTGCTCCGAAGCAACCGAAACGGCGCCATTTTAGCGAAAAAATGACTAAAGGTCAAGGGAAAAGCCGCCGGCAGCGGGCCTGCTTTCTGTTGGAAAATTGGCCGCCGGTTCGTATATTTTCAGCAGAATATGACCCTTTTGAACGACATCAGTCTCGGACAGTATTATCCGAAAGACTCGTTTTTCCATCGGCTCGATCCGCGGACCAAGCTGATCGCCGTTTCGATGCAGATGACCGCGCTCCTCATTTCCTTCCGCCCCGAGGTGATGCTCCTTCTGGCCGCGGCCGTGCTGCTGATGCTGTGGAGCTCGCGTCTGCCGGCGGGATTGGTGCTCAGAAATCTGCGGCCGTTTATTTGGCTTTTTCTGCTCACCGTGGCCGTTCATCTCTTTTACACCGAGGGCCGAACCATCGTGCGGCTGCCTCTGATCAACGCGCCGATCACCAAAGAAGGACTCGACCTCGGCCTGCTCTATTCGGGTCGACTGGCGCTGCTCATCGTCATCGCCGCGCTTCTCACGCTTACCACTTCGCCTGTGGAGCTGACCGATGCTCTGGAGCGGTTGTTCAAACCCCTGCGCCGGCTGCGCGCGCCGGTGCACGAGATCGTCATGATGCTGACGCTGTCGCTGCGCTTCATTCCCACCCTGCTCGAAGAGGCCCAACGCATCCGGAACGCGCAACTGTCCCGCGGCGTCTCCTTCGAGGGCGGACTGATCAAAAGAGCCGGCAGCTTGATTCCGCTGATCCTGCCGCTCTTCTTTTCGGCTTTCCGGCGCGCCGATGAACTGGCCATGGCCATTGATTCGCGATGCTATACCGGAGGCGAAGGCCGAACCAACTACCGCCGCCTGCGGTTCGGTGCCGCCGACTATTTGGTGATGACCTTGTCGGCTGCGCTGCTGCTGCCGGCCGTTCTGCTGTAGAGCTTTGAGCTGAAGGCGCCGAACGATGCGCAATATCAAACTGACGCTGGAATACGACGGCAGCGACTTTTGCGGATGGCAGCGCCAGGCGGGCGATCGGACGGTTCAGGCGGTGGTGGAGCGCTCGCTCTCCATGTTGACGCAGGAGCCGATCCGCCTGATCGGCGCAGGCAGAACCGATTCCGGCGTGCACGCCCTCGGTCAGGTGGCCAATTTCAAGACCGGCTCCGCGCTTCCTTTGGAGGTGTTTGTGCGCGGCGGCAACTCCAGGCTGCCGCGCGACGTGCGCATCATCAAGGCCGAGGAAGTCGATCTCAGCTTCAACGCGCGCCGTTCGGCGACGGCCCGCCTCTACCGTTACTATGTGAGCGAAAAGCCGTCGGCGGTGGGCCGACAGTACGCCTGGACCTATTGGCGGCCGCTGGATTTGGAACGGCTGCGCGCCTGCTGCCCCGTACTCTTGGGCAGCCACGATTTCAGAAGCTTCAGCCGCAAAGATGATCGCCCGCATCATCTGTGCGACGTACGCTGGGCAACCTGGAACAGAAGCGCCGGCGGCTGGGTCTTTGAAATCTGCGCCAACCGCTTTGTACACGGTATGGTGCGGATGCTGGTGGGCACCATGGTCGAAATCGGCGACGGCCGTCGGCCGGTCGGCGACATGCGGAGCATTCTCGAGGCAAAGGACAACCGCGCCGCAGGCGCCGCGGCGCCCGCCTGCGGTCTGTTCTTGGTCAAAGTGTTTTACGACGGTTAAACCGATCAACTGCAAGGAGCTGCCATGAAGATTTTTATCGATTCCGCCAATGTGGAAGAAATCAAACGCGCGGCCGCGCTCGGCGTGTGCGACGGCGTCACGACCAACCCAACACTGCTGGCCAAGGAAAAGGGCAGCGCCGAAGAGATCTACCGCGCCATCTGCGGGGCGGTCGATGTTCCGGTGTGCGCCGAAACGGTCGGCATGTCCGCCGAAGAGATCATCGCCGAAGGCCGGACGTTGGGGGCCATCCACAAGAACATCGTCGTCAAGATTCCCTGCACTCAGGAGGGGTTGACGGCCGTTCGCACCCTGGAAAAGGAAGGCATCCGCACCAACGTTACGCTCATCTTCAGCGCCCTTCAGGCGCTGCTGGCCGCCAAGGCGGGCGCGACCTATGTGTGCCCGTTCGTCGGCCGGCTCGACGACACCGCTGCGGAAGGCATGGAATTGATTCAGCAGATTCTCACCATTTTTGAAAACTACGGCTTTACCACCGAGATCATCGTCGCCAGCATCCGCGGCACGCTCCACGTGCTCAATGCCGCGCTGATCGGCGCGCACATCGCTACGGTTCCGTTTGCGGTGGTGGAAAAGATGATGAAGCACCCATTGACTGATGCGGGCGTCGCCGCCTTTCTGAAAGATTGGGAAAAGGTGCAGGCTCGCCGATAGGGCGGGGGATCTCATGATGAAACGAAACGGCCTTGTTCATTTTCTGCTCGGCGCGTCGGCGGCCGCCGCCCTTTGGGCGTTATGCGGTAGCCGACATGAATCCGCGGCCGACGCCGGCGTGGTTCGGCAAACGGCCGCGGTGCAGGATGACGTCGCCGCCTCGAGGCAGAATGCCATCACCCGCAGCGTGGCGGCCGTCAGTCCCGCGGTGGTCAGCGTCAACGTCACGCGGCTCCAAGAGTACTACAGCGTCAACCCTTTTTTCAATGATCCCTTCTGGCGGCAGTTCTTCAAGTACGACAAGGTGCTGCGCGAGGTGCACGGTCTCGGTTCCGGCTTTATCATCAGCGCCGACGGCCGCGTGGTGACCAATCAGCACGTCATCGACGGCGCCGACAAAATAGCGGTGACACTCGCCGGCGGCGAAAAGTACGACGCCGAACTGATCGGTGAGGATTTCAAGACGGACATTGCTCTGCTCAAGATCAAGGGACGAGACTTTCCCTTTGTAAAGCTCGGCAATTCGGACGACATCATCATCGGCGAGTGGGCGATCGCCGTCGGCAATCCCTTCGGCCTGTTCGACATCGCCGCCAAACCGACGGTCACCGTGGGGGTCATCAGCGCCGTGGACATGGACTTTGGCCGCCTCGACAACGACCGGGTTTACGAGGACATGATTCAGACCGACGCCTCCATCAACGCCGGCAACAGCGGCGGGCCGCTGGTCAACGCCGCCGGCGAGGTGATCGGCATCAACACCTTCATTTACACCAGCGGCGGCTCGAGCGGCAGCATCGGTTTGGGGTTCGCCATTCCGGTCAATCGTGTGAAAACCGTGCTGGCCGATTTGATCAAATACGGCTCGGTGCAGCGGGATTTGTGGACGCAGATCCAATACGACGACCTCTCGCCCATGGTGGCCTTTTACCTGCGCCTCAACAACACCGACGGCGTCATCGTCACCAACATTGAGCGCAACAGCCCCTGGCAGCAGGCCGGTTTGGAGGTGGAGGACGTGATCCTGGAGGTCGCGGGACAACCCATCCGCTCGAAGAAGGACATGGAAAGGGTCAAAAGCCGATTGTCGTTGAAAAAGGGCGATGTGCTGCCGCTCAAGGTGTACCGAAATATGCGGGTGTATCGAGCCGAGGTCAAACTTTAGAGGGAAACGGTCGTGATTGCACGTTATACAAGGCCGGTCATGGGCGCGGTTTGGTCGGATGAAAACAAGTACCGCACCTGGCTCGCCGTCGAAATCGCCGCCTGCGAGGCTCAGGCCGAACTGGGGCGCATTCCGGCAGAGGCCGTCGAGGTCATCAAGCGGAAAGCGGCCTTTGACACGGCGCGCATCTTGGAGATCGAAGGAACCGTCAAACACGACGTCATCGCCTTTCTCACCAACGTAGCCGAACACGTGGGCGAAGAGGCGCGCTACATTCATTTGGGAATGACGTCGTCGGATCTTTTGGACACGGCGCTGGCGCTGCAGATGAAGCAGGCGGCGGCGATCATCCTCGAGGATCTCGAAGCGCTGCGAAGCGTGCTCAAGAGGCTGGCCCTGGAACACAAATACACCGTCTGCATCGGCCGAAGCCATGGGATTCATGCGGAACCTACGACGTTCGGCCTCAAGGCGGCGTTGTGGTACGATGAAATGGGACGCAACGTGGAACGGTTCAGCCGTGCCGCGCAGGCGGCGGCGCGCGGCATGTTTTCAGGCGCCGTCGGCACCTATGCCTTCATCGATCCGCAGGTGCAGGAGATCGCTTGCGCCAAACTCGGCCTGGCTTCGACCCCCCTTTCGACGCAGGTGATTTCGCGCGATCTCCACGCCGACTATTTGAGCGCCCTGGCGCTCATCGGCTGCAGCATGGAAAAGATCGCCGTGGAAATTCGTCACCTGCAGCGCACCGAAGTGCGCGAGGCGGAAGAGCCTTTCAGCAAAGGACAAAAGGGATCTTCGGCCATGCCGCACAAACGCAATCCCATTGCGTGTGAAAACATCACCGGCATTGCACGGCTGCTGCGCGCCAATGCGGGCGCAGCGCTGGAAAACGTGGCGCTGTGGCATGAGCGCGACATCAGCCATTCCTCTGTGGAACGGGTGATTATTCCGGACAGCACCATTCTTACAGATTATGCTTTGGCACGGCTCACCAAGGTGCTCGACGGTTTGGTCGTCTATCCGGAGAACATGCGGCGCCATTTGGACCTTACGCGGGGCTTGATCTTTTCGCAGGCAATTCTGCTGGCGCTTACCGAGCACGGCATGAGTCGCGAAGAGGCCTACCGCATCGTTCAGCAGCGCTCGATGGAATGCTTGGAAAGCGGCCGTGAACTGAAGAGTGTGATCGCCGAAGATGAGACGGTGCGCGCCCTTCTTTCACTTCAGGAGATCGAGGCCTGTTTCGATGCGCGCCGGGCGCTGCAGCACGTGGATTTTCTTTTCAAGAGAGCGGGGCTTGAATAGACGCCCCCGAAGTTTTGAATTATGAAAGGAGGTAGAGTGAGCAGAGAAGGATTGCCGACGGTTGTCGGCCTGTTCGTTCTCGCCTTGGTGTTGGCGGTGGTCGGGCGAAGGTTCGACAACACCTTTGCCTACGCATGGGCGGCCCTATTGGCCGCAGCGGGACTCTTTTCGATCTACTTTTTCCGCGATCCGCAACGGACGCCGCCGCAGAATCCGTTGGCCGTCGTTTCTCCCTGCGACGGAACGGTGATCGCCGTCGACACGGTCGAAGAAAAAGAATACCTGCAGGCAAAAGCTCAGAGAATCGCCATCTTTATGTCCGTCTTTAACGTGCATGTCAACTATGTGCCCTTTCGAGGCACGGTCGAGTTTATGCGCTTTTACCGCGGCAAGTATCTTCGCGCCGATCTGCCGGCCGCTTCCCAGCACAACGTCCACATCCTCACGGGCGTTCTGACGCCCTACGGCCGCATGGCCTTCAAGCAGTCGACCGGCGCCATTGCGCGCCGACTGGTCAATCACCTCAAGATCGGCGACCAAGTGGAGACCGGGCAGAAATTCGGCATCATCAAGTTCGGATCACGCATGGAAGTTTTTCTTCCGGCGTGTGCGCAGGTGAACGTCAAAATAGGAGAAAAGGTCACGGCCGGCGAGACCGTGATCGCGATGATCAATGAAGAAAAAGAATAAGCAGTACATCAACGTCCCCAATCTCTTTACGGCCGTCAATTTGTTCAGCGGCTTTCTTTCCGTGCTGATGACGCTGAGCGGCAATTATGTTGCCGCCGCCTGGCTGATCATTATGGCCGGCTTTTTCGACGCCATGGACGGCCGCATCGCCCGTATGACCGGCGTGAGCTCGGAATTCGGCCTGCAGATGGATTCCTTATCGGATGTGGTTTCCGCCGGCGTGGCGCCCTCCGTGCTCGTCTATCAATTCCATTTCCGCCAATTGGGGAATCATGTCATCCTGGGCATTATGGTTTCCTTTCTGCCGCTGCTGTTCGCCAGTTTCCGCCTGGCCCGCTACAACGTGATCTCTTCCAGCGAAGGCCACAGCCCTGACTACATGGGACTTCCGGCGCCGACGGCGGCGTCCACCATTTGCACGATCGTCCTGCTCTATGCGCATACCGGTTGGCAGCCGCTGCTTCGGCTGCTGGTCATCATGGTGCCGATCATCTCATTGGCCATGGCCAGCGAGATCAAATACGAAGGACTCCCCAGCTTCAATCTGCGCGAGCGCGGCAAAAACCGCTTCAAGCTGATCGCTATTTTGATTACGTTGGTCGGCGTTGCCGTGGCGACCGAGATGACCATGTTCATTTTCGGCATGCTCTATCTGCTCAGCGGCCCGGTTGCGGCAATCTATCGACTCTTCAGCACGCAGAGGCAGCTCCGCGCCGCCAAAAGCTGATCGCCTAAGAAGACCCTTCGACCGAGCGCCAACATTATGCTTGCAAAAGAGGGGAATCTGCAGTAAATTCAGTCGTTCGCAGAGTCCTTATCGAACGGACGTTGCAGCAGGAGGTTTGTATGTTTCCGGCAGTAGGCATGTCGGAGGTTGCCGTCATCATGCTGGTGGTGCTGCTGCTTTTCGGGTCCAAGCGTTTGCCCGAAGTGGCGCGCGGCATCGGCAAGGCGATGCGGGAGCTGCGTAAAGCGGCCGATGACGTTAAAAGGGAAATCGACCTGTACGATAGGTGAGTCTTCCCGACGGTGGATCGTATATTTTTTGTAAAGGAGAAAAGACAATGATCGGCGGATTGGGCCCATCGGAGCTGCTTGTCATATTTTTCGTCATCATCCTGTTGTTCGGCGGAAAGAAGCTGCCCGAGCTGGCGAAGGGATTGGGCAAAGGCATTCGCGAGTTTAAGAAAGCCCAGCAGGGCGAGTTGGACGAGCCGGAAGAGAAAAAGAAAAACACTTCCGAAGAGTGAGTTTACTCACCAAGGTCGGCGTTATGTCTCGCCGACCTTGGTTTCATCTGAGCCGCATTCCTTTTACTTTTTCACCGGGACATACAAGTGGACTATTGCGCCGTTGACTACGGCACACTGCGGAGCGAGCTCGACGCCCGCCGGGTGAGCTGTAAGGAATTGACGCAGACTTTTTTGCAAAAAATCGAGGCCAAGAGGGATCTGAACGCCTTCATTACGGTGTTCGACGACGCCGTGAAGCGTGCCGAAGAGGTCGATCGGCGCTTGGCGGAAGGTCGGGCCGGAAGACTTGCCGGCCTGGTGCTGGCCGTGAAGGACATCATCGTCATGAAAGGTGCGCCGACCACTTGTGGTTCGCGCATTCTTGCCGATTTTTATGCGCCTTATAACGCCACGGTCATCGAAAAGCTGGCCGCCGAGGACGTGATTTTCATAGGCAAGACCAACATGGACGAATTCGGCATGGGTTCTTCCAACGAGACCTCGGCGTTCGGCCCGGTTCGGCATCCGCTCGATGCCGAGCGCGTGCCCGGCGGCAGTTCGGGCGGCTCGGCGGCAGCAGTGGCCGGCGGCCTGTGCACCGCGGCGCTCGGCAGCGATACCGGCGGCTCGATTCGTCAACCGGCGTCCTTCTGCGGCATCGTCGGCCTCAAGCCAACCTACGGGCGCGTCTCGCGCTTCGGCTTGGTGGCCTACGGCTCGTCGCTCGACCAAATCGGGCCGCTCACCCGATCGGTCGCCGATGCGGCGCTGCTGCTGAGCGTCATCGCCGGCCACGACCAGCTCGATTCGACGTCCGCCGCTCTGCCGGTCGAAGACTATACCGCCTACCGGGGCCGCGGCGTTGCCGGGCTCAAGATCGGATTGCCCAAAGAATACTTTCAAGGACTCGATCCTCAGGTGGAACGTCCCCTGCGCGAGCAGATCGAAAAGTTAAAGGCAGGAGGCGCTGAATTCGTCGACGTTTCTCTGCCGCATACCGAGTACGCCGTGGCAACCTATTACATCATCGCCACGGCCGAAGCCTCTTCCAACCTGGCGCGCTACGACGGCGCGCGCTACGGCCGCCGCGCCGAGGCCGGCGATTTGGAAGAAATGTACGTCAACAGCCGCACCGAAGGGTTCGGCGCCGAGGTCAAGCGGCGCATCATGCTGGGCACCTACGTGCTCTCATCGGGCTACTACGACGCCTACTACCGCAAGGCGCAGCAGGTTCGCACGCTCATCCGCCGAGATTTCGAAAACGCTTTTCAGCAGGTCGATTGTCTGCTGACGCCAGCGGCTCCCCATTCCGCCTTTAAAATCGGCGAAAAGATCGATGATCCGCTGACCATGTATCTCTCCGATATCTATACGGTCTCCTGCAACCTCGCGGGCCTCCCGGGGCTCTGCCTGCCCGCCGGCACCGATTCATACGGCCTGCCGGTCGGCGTTCAATTGCTTGCCGCGCCTTTTTCCGAAGGGCGACTGATTCAGGTGGGCGACTATTTGGAAAACTCCCGCTGAAAGAGGGCGACTACCATGCATTACGAACCGGTCATCGGCCTCGAAGTCCACGTGCAGCTCAAAACGCTCTCGAAAATCTTCTGCTCCTGTTCGGCGCAGTTCGGCGGCGCACCCAACTCGCAGGTGTGTCCGGTCTGCCTCGGCATGCCCGGTTCGCTGCCGGTGCTCAACGACCAGGTGCTGGAATATGCCGCCCGCCTGGCGCTGGCGCTCAACTGCCGCATCAATCCCCGCTCCGTCTTTGCGCGCAAAAACTTCTTCTACCCCGATATGCCCAAGGCCTACCAGATTTCCCAGTACGAGGAGCCCTTCTGCGAAGACGGCTATATGGAAGTCACTGTGGACGGCCGCACCAAGTCGATCGGCATCACGAGAATCCATTTGGAAGAAGACGCGGGGAAATCGCTCCATGCAGAATCTTTCGTGGGCAAAAATGAAACCCTTATCGATTTGAACCGCAGCGGCGTTCCGCTCCTCGAAGTGGTCACCCAGCCCGACTTTCGTTCGCCGCGCGAGGCGGCCGAGTTTCTCATCCGACTGCGCGAACTGGTCGTCTTTCTCGGCATATGCGACGGGAACATGGAGGAGGGCAGCCTTCGCTGCGACGCCAATGTTTCTCTCCGGCCGCTGGGCGAAGAAAAACTCGGCGTAAAGACGGAGCTGAAGAACATGAACTCTTTCCGCGCCGTAGAAAGGGCGTTGGAATTCGAGATCCATCGCCAGGAGCTGGTGCTGGATACCGGCGGCCGAATTCGACAGCAGACGCTGTTGTGGGATACCGCGCGCAACGTTGCCGTGCCGATGCGCACCAAAGAGCAGGCGCACGACTATCGCTATTTCCCCGACCCGGACCTGACGCCGATCGTGCCGTCACCGGCGTTCATCGAAGAGGTGAAGCGTCGCATGCCCGAGCTGCCGGCGGCCAAGCGTCGCCGCTTTGTCGCTGAATTCAGCCTGCGCGAATACGATGCCGAGGTGCTGACCGAATCCCCCGCCCTGGCCGCCTATTTCGAAAAGGCCGCCGCTGCCGTTTCGGACAAAAAGGCGCTGGCCAATTGGGTGATGGGGCCGATCATGCGGGCGCTCAATGAAAAAGGGTGCGCACCCGACGAGCTGGTCATGACGCCCGACTTTCTTGTCGAGCTGCTCACCCTGCTGGAAGAGGACAAGATCAGTTCCACGACCGCCAAACAGGTTTTCGACGAATGCCTGGCTAGCGGCAAGTCGCCGCGGACTCTGGTGGAGGAGCATGGGCTGCTGCAGATCAGCGATGAGGGCGCGGTGCAGCAGGCCGTCGAAGAGGTGTTGGCCGCTTTTTCCAAGGATGCCGAGGACTATTTAGCGGGAAATGAGAAGGCCTTCGGCTTTCTTATGGGAAAGGTCATTCGTGCCATGGGCGGAAAGGCCGCTCCGGCGTTGGTCAATCGGCTGCTGCGCCAAGCGCTCGAGGCCCGGTGCGGAAAGTAACGCCGCACCCTAAAAATGTGCTTTTTCCCAAGCGGAAATTTCCGTAAATTCGATTTGCAATTATTTGCCTTCAGGAGCAGTTAGGAAAATTTTATGGTAACCACCTCCGAATTCAAGACCGGATTGATCATCAAAGTCGACGGCGAGCTGTACAGCATCACCGAATTTCAGCATGTAAAAATGGCGCGCGGCAGCGCTTTTACGCGAACCAAGATCAAGAGTCTGCAGAGCGGCCGCGTTCTTGAACGCACCTTTCGCGGCAGCGACAAGTTCGAAGACCCCAAAGTGGAACGTCGTCAGATGCAGTTTCTCTACCGCGACGGCAATCTGCTCGTCGTCATGGACAACACGACGTACGAGCAATTGACCATCTCGGAGAACATGCTCACCCCGAGCACCGATTTTCTCAAGGAAGGTCAGCAGATCACGCTGCTGCTCAACGGCGATGAGCCGATCGCCGCCGAAATGCCCAACTTTGTCGATCTGGCGGTTGTTGAGACCGAGCCCGGCTTCAAGGGCGACACGGTGTCCGGCGCCGTCAAGCCGGCGATCGTGGAGACCGGCGGCCGCGTAATGGTACCGTTGTTCGTTGAGGTCGGCGATGTGATCAAAATAGACACCCGGTCGGCCGACTACTTGGAACGGGTGTAGTCATACAGCCTTCAGCATAGGAAAGGACATGCGGGCAAAAGAAATTCAAGAGCTGGTACGTCTCGTCGAAAAGAGCACCGTCGACGAGATCGAGATTCGCGAGTGGTGGGGGCAAAAAATCCGCATTCGAAAGAATCTGCATGCTGCAGCCGCGGTTCCGATCGCGGTTTCGGCGCCGGCGGTCGCGCCGCCGGCGGTCGCGCCGCCCGCCAAACAGGAAGAGCCGGTTGCGGCGGAAAAGATCGACGACTCCCGCTTCGTCAAAGTTTTGGCGCCCATGGTGGGCACCTTCTACCGCGCCCCGGCGCCCGATGCCGAGCCCTTTGTGAAAGAGGGCGATGTGGTGAGCAAAGGGCAGACGTTGTGCATCATCGAGGCGATGAAGCTGATGAACGAAATCGAGTCCGAGGTCGACGGCCGCATCGTCAAGATTTTGGTGAGCAACGCTCAGCCCGTTGAGTTCAATCAGCCGCTGTTCTTGATCGATCCCTTCTGAGGACGGAGCGCTCTTGTTCAGGAAAATTCTCATTGCCAATCGCGGCGAAATCGCTCTGCGCGTCATTCGGGCCTGCAAGGAGCTGGGCATAGCCACCGTGGCCGTTTACAGCGAGGCCGACCGCGACAGCCTGCACGTTCGTTTTGCCGATGAAGCGGTCTGCATCGGTCCCGGCCCCAGCGCAAAGAGCTACCTGCACATCCCCAATCTCATCAGCGCCGCCGAAATTACCAACGCCGACGCGGTTCATCCCGGCTACGGCTTTCTGTCCGAAAACGCCCACTTTGCCGAAGTCTGCGAATCGTGCGGCCTGCGTTTCATCGGCCCGTCGCCCACGGTAATCGCGCAGATGGGCGACAAGGCATTTGCCAAAGCGGCCATGAAAAAGGCGGGCGTACCGACGATTCCCGGCTCCGACGGCGTGGTGGCCTCTTTAAAAGAAGCCCAAGAGGTCGCAGAAGCCGTCGGGCTTCCCGTCATCATCAAAGCGGTGGCCGGAGGGGGCGGGCGCGGCATGCGCGTGGTGCGTGACATGGACGAGTTGGAGAACGCCTTCAACTCGGCGCGGACCGAGGCGGGCGCCGCTTTCGGAAATCCCGACATCTATATCGAAAAGTTCTTCGAAGCGCCGCGACACATCGAAGTGCAGTTGTTAGGCGATCTGCACGGCAATGTGGTGTCGCTCGGCGAACGCGAGTGTTCCATTCAGCGAAAACACCAAAAGCTCATCGAAGAATCGCCTTCCCCGGCCGTGGACCAAAAGACGCGCGAAAAGCTCAACGAGGCGGCGGTAAAAGGAGCCCTGCAGGTGGGTTACAACAGCGCCGGCACCATCGAGTTTCTGATGGACGAGCAAAAGAACTTTTATTTCATGGAAATGAACACGCGCATCCAGGTCGAGCATCCTGTGACGGAGGAGGTCTTTGACATCGACTTGGTGAAGGAACAGATCGCGGTAGCCGCCGGCAAAGAGATTCCGGAAAAGCTGCGCTCCTACCGCATGCGCGGTCATGCCATCGAGTGCCGTATCAACGCCGAAGACCCGCGTCAGAATTTTAGACCCTCGCCGGGCATGATTACCGCTCTGCACACGCCGGGCGGTGTGGGCGTCCGCGTGGACACGCACGCCTATGCCTTGTACAACATTCCCACTTTTTACGATTCGCTGATCGCCAAGCTCATCACGCACGGCCGCGACCGCGACGAGGCCATCGAACGCATGATGCGTGCTCTCGACGAGTTCGTCATTGAAGGCGTGGCTACAACGATTCCACTGCATCGAGCCATTTTGAACACCCCGGAATTTCGTTCCGGTCAGTTCAACACCAAGTTCCTCGAAAACGTCAAACTTTCTTTCTAAGAGGCTGTTATGAAGATACCATCGAAACTCAAGTACACCGAAGAGCATGAGTGGGTCGCCGTCGAAAACGACCTCGCCGTCATCGGCATCACGGACTATGCGCAGAGCCAGTTAGGTGACCTTGTTCACGTAGAGCTTCCTGAGGTCGGCGAAACCGTGACGCAGATGGAGCCTTTCGGCACCGTCGAGGCCGTCAAGGCGGCCAGCGATCTCTATGCACCGGTCAGCGGCACGGTGGTGGAAATCAACTCGGACATCATGGACCGGCCGGAGTTGGTGAACAAAGACCCCTACGGAACCGGCTGGCTGATCAAGGTCCGTATGTCGGATCCTTCCGAGCTGGATCGCCTGCTCAGCGCCGAAAAATACCAATCCATGATCGACTGACGGCGTTCCTTTCCCATCAGGATTCTTTTGCATCGCATAAAGGCAATGCAAAAGAGCTGATACATCGAAAGGACAACCGCAGCCGAAAAGTGCGGCGTCCCGAGGACAGGTTCGACCGGTTTTTGCACACTTTTTTTCACGATGTGCGGCATATAACGGGCTGTCGGCGAGGAAAAAGCGCCGGAAAGACGATTTTTTGCTTCTCATAAGCCCGTTTTGAAGTGCGCACGGAAGAAAGGAGGGCAAGCGTCGCGGGGCCGGCATGTATCTTGTGTACATGAAAGAAAAAAAGTGCTGCAGGGGCGGAACTTTTCTGCAGCAAAAAAGTTAGAGCAGTCGGTTTCAATAGAGAGGAGTCGCTCAGTTACCCTTCGCTACAGATTCTGCAGTTTTTGAATGTTGGAAAAATATGCGTATATTTTGTCTGTTCATTCAGAGACTGCGGAGGTGTGCGACCCCCTCTCCTGCGACCGAATAGATGACGGCAGGTTCTTGAAGGCGAGAGCGGGTCGTTATGTATTCGGTTTTTTTTTTGAATTCCCTTAATCAAACTTCCAAGCGGAGGAAGACAATGAGACACGCTTTTCTTTTTCTGATGATCGTTTTTCTGATCGTCGCGGGTTCTTTCTCTTCGGCCTTTGCCGTAAGCGAAGCGGCGGTATTGTCGCTCATGATCTCGCCGGGGGCACGTGCCGCCGGCATGGGCGAGGCGTTCGTTGCTTTGGCCGACGACGCCACCGCTACGTTCTGGAACCCGGCCGGGTTGGCCTTTCAGTACGGCAAGGAAATTCATCTGATGCACGTCAACTGGCTGCCCGAATTCGGCAACGACCTGTTCTATGATTTCGCCACCTACATTCACCATGTGGAAGGACTGGGAACTTTCGGCCTCAACGTGACCTATCTGAACCTGGGCGAGCAGATTCATACGGATGAAACCGGAACCGAGTTGGGGACCTTCGGCAGCAACGAGTATTCGGTGGCCCTGACCTACGGAACCAAATTGACCGAGAACTGGTCCGTCGGATTGGGCATGCGCTACATTCGCTCCAATTTGGCGGGCGGCATCAAAGTGGGTGCCGAGCAGGGCGAGGGAGTTGCCAACGGCTTTGCCTTCGATTTGGCCACCCTGTACCGTTTCCCGTTCGCTCCCAAGCTCTCTTTCGGACTCAACTTGTCGAATATGGGCCCTAAAATCACCTACATCGATGCTGCGCAGGCCGACCCGCTGCCGACCAACCTCAAGGTCGGATTTGCCTATCGCCTGGTCGAATCCGAGTACAACAAACTCACGATCGTCGCCGACGTCAACAAGCTGATGGTGAACCGTCGTCGCGACGGCAGCACGGATCCTTTTTACAAGGCGCTCTTTACCTCGCCGTGGACCGTCGATGAAGTGACGCTGGGCGAAAACAAAGAGGTCATCTCTAAAAAGACGCTGTTCAACGGCACCGTTTCGGGCGGCGTCGAATACTGGTACAGCAACCTTTTTGCGCTGCGCGCCGGCTACTATTGGGACGAGCCCGGCAAGGTCAAATACACCTCTTTCGGCGGCGGTATCCAGTACCACCTCTATCGCTTCGACTTTGGATACGTGGCTGCTCCCGAAGGCCATCCTTTAGCAAACACCATGAGATTTTCCCTGACCATCGGCTTCTAAAACCGGTCGTTGAAGTTGAACCGACGAGCAAAAGGGCAAACGCCCTTTTGCTCTTTTTTTCACAGGTCTATTCAGCAGGCGACGGCTGATCCCCCAAAGGCGAAAAAATGACGGCGTTCCGAATGAGACGGTCTTTGCTTCTTGCTTTTCTGTTGCCGGCGGCGATGTTGTCGGCGTCTTACGCTGCGGCGGTGCGCTTTGCACCGGCGGCTTCACGACTGACGGTCGATGACCTGCTGGGCGTTGCCGCGGCTTTTTCGCACAACGGCAAAGCGGCGACAACGGCCGGCATCGACACCTTGCGCGTGGCGGCGCTCCGCGTACAGTTCGTCCCCGATTCGTTGAAAACCACCACGGGCAACGGCCGCTTCGACCTTTCGGAAGGCGGCGACGCGGTGATTGATCGGCCGCCGCACAACAAGACCTATTTTGAACATCAGTTGCTGGCGCTGCGCAATTATTTCCGCACCGTGAGCAACGGCCGCCTGATCATCGAATACCGGGTTTGGCCGGACGACCTGAACGACGCCTATGACCTTCCCCACGACATGGTTTACTATAGCGGCGAGGAGGACGAACAACGCCGCAAACTTCGCTGGGCCGAACTGCTGAGGGATGCGGTTTCCATCGCCTGGCAGCGCGACGCCGTCCCCTTTGACCGATTCGACACCGTCATCGTGTTTCACGCCGGCGTGGGCAAGGACTTTGCCTTTGATTTTACCGAAACGCCTTTTGACATCCAATCGGTCTTCCTCGATTGGGAGACGGTTCGCGAAATGCTCGGCGGCGGCGACGCTTTCTATGGGGGAATTGAAGCGGGCGGCGCCCGAATCCGCGAAGGCATTATCCTGCCGGAATCGCAGAGTCAGAAGGGCTACGAGCTGGGTCTGTTGGGCACCGCCGTGTTTTTGACGGGCAGCCGATTAGGCATGCCCAACCTCTTCGACACCCGAACGGGTCGGCCGGGAATCGGAAAATGGGGCATGATGGATCAAGGCTCCTACAATTCTTACGGGCTCATTCCGGCTCATCCCTCCGCATGGGAAAAGGTTTATATGGGGTGGGAAGAAGCGATCGAGGTTTCGACGCTGGAGGAGGCGGTGATCGGCTGCTTCGGGACGCGCTCCGCCCCCCGAATTCTGAAGGTACCGATTACCGAAGACGAGTACTTTTTGCTCGAAAACCGGCAGCAGGATCCCAATCACGACGGCATTACCTACGGCCGTGATGAAAACGGCCGGCGCGTCAAATTCGACTCGACGGGGACCCTGAAGGCGGAGGAAGGTCTGGGCGTCATTACTCGCATCGACGAGTACGATTACGGCTTGCCGGGCTCCGGCATCCTGATCTGGCATATCGACGAGCGGGTGATTCGGCAGAACCTATTGTCCAATACCGTCAACAACGACCCTTCACACCGCGGCGTCAAGCTGATCGAATGCGACGGCCCGCAGGACATCGGTCAGATCTATTCGATGTTCACGGCCGGCTACGGCACCGAAGCCGGCGACTATTGGGACCCTTACTGGGACGGCAATCTTTCCCATCAGTACGTCAACGGCGGCAAGCCGGTCGAGTTTTCCTCGCGCAGCATTCCCAACAGCAACGCCTACGGCGGCGCCGTAACCAACATCCGCATCAACAATTTCAGCCGCAAAGACACGCTGATGACGCTGAGCATCGGCAGCGATTTTCAGCGCCGCGGCTTTCCTCAAGCGGCCGGCAGTTCGGAAGAAGGAGGCATAACGCCTTTCCGCGCCCCGGACGGTCGACCTGCGCTCGCCTTGGTCGCTCGTGACGGTTCGCTTTTCGCCTGGAACGGCGACGGCTCCCGTGTGCTTCCCAATGAAGAGAGACTGACGACCAATCGTCTCGACTTTCATAAAAGTCTTGTCGAATATCCCCTTGCGTTGATCGGCAGAGTCGGTGCAAAAGTTCGGCGTCCCCTGGCCGCCTGGGATTTCTTTCCCGAGCTGCCGGGCGAAGAACTGCTGACGATCGACGAACGCGGCGAACTGCTCATATGGTCTGCGGCGGATGCCGACCATGACGGCTATGCCGACGTTGCGGCGCGGTTCGAAATCGGGGAACGGCCGACCGCCGGTCCGCTGGTGCTCGAGCCGCCGCTCGGCGGCGCCTTCGCGGCCGTGGGCACGGAAAGCGGCAAGGTTTTTCTTCTTACACTCGACAACGGGACGATTAGGGCGACCGAAAAATATATCAACAATCAGCCGGTAACGGCCATGATTCCTTTCAAGGGAGGCTTTGCCTTCGTGTGCGGCGGCAACTATCTTTCGATGCAGAGTTTCGCTGCAGGCGAACTGAGGGAGACACACGCTCTTACGCTGCCGGGAAAAGGAGGCGCCGCCTATCTTTTGCGGCTGGAAGCCGAACAGGGAGAGCGTTTGGTCGTTACGGACGCGCCCGGCAATTTTTGGCTCATCGATCAGCGCGGCGAAGTGACGGCGGAGCGCTTCAGTTACTCAACGAACTACGGCGCCGCGGCGCCGGCCTTCGGAGATGCCGACGGCGACGGTGACGGCGAGATCATTTTCGTTCACGAGCAAAAGCTGCACGTGCTCGAGATGAACGGCGTGCCGTCGCTCAATTTCCCGGCTGCAGCGGGCATCGAGTCCGCTCACATCAGTCCGGCACCGCTGCACGTCCAAGGAGAGGCCGGCCCGTTGACCCTTTTTTCCAAGGGAAATTTCCTCTACGCCCTTGACGGCAAAGGCAAGATCATCGACGGTTTTCCCCTTGTCGCTTCAGGGAACCGCATCAGCGCCCTGTCCTTGTGGGTCAACGACGATCAGACGCTGACCATTTTTGCGGAATCGAACGGCTTTCTGCACGCTTGGGACACCGGCATCAAGGTAAAGGCGGAAGGCATTTGGCCCTGCTACGGCGGCGATTCGCGCCGAAGTTTTTCCGTTCGACCGGCGCTCCGTGAAACGACGCCCCAGCCCCAAGCCATGCCGGAGGAGCTGGTCTTCTGCTACCCCAACCCTGCAAGCGAAGGGCGTACGTATATTCGCTATACGCTCCGAAAAGCGGTTGCTGAGGTCGACATCCGCATTTACGACATCGCCGGTTCTCCGGTCGCCCGGTTCGGCAACAATCCCGTTCACGAAGGCGATCACGAGGTGATGTGGGACGTTTCGTCGGTGCAAAGCGGCGCCTACTTGGCCCGCGTGGAGGCGCGCGGCGACGGCGGCTCAACGGTCAAGTTTCTCAAAATAGCGGTGGTGAAATAGGTGAAGCGACTTTTTTCGATCGTCGGCGCTCTTTTCTTTCTTCTCTCGAACAACGTCGGGGCTCAGGAAGGCTACACCCACCCCGAGCTCGACTGGTTCACCATTAAAACCGAACACTTTGAAATTCATTATCACGAAGGCGCCGAGCGCAGCGCACGCGAGCTTGCGCGCATTGCCGAAGAGATCTACGGCCCGGTCACCGATTTTTACGGCTGGCGGCCGGACGGCGTGATTCATTTCATCGTCAAGGACCACGACGACAACTCCAACGGCGCCGCGTTTTACTACGACAACAAGGTGGAAATCTGGGCGCCGCAGATGACCTTCATTTTGCGCGGCACCCACGAATGGCTGCGCAATGTGGTGACGCACGAGTTTTCGCACATGGTGTCGCTGGGCGCGGCGCGCAAACTGCCCCGCAAGATACCCGCTTTCTATCTTCAATGGATCGATTATGAGGCGGAAAAGCGCGACGACGTCCTTTACGGCTATCCCAACCGGCTCGCTTCCTATGCCGTGCCCATGACGACCGCCCCCATGTGGCTGGCCGAAGGTATGGCTCAGTTTATGGCGCCGGGACTCGATTATGACCGCTGGGACACCCATCGCGACATGCTGATCCGAACCGCCGTGATCGACGATCGACTGCACACGTTTGCCGAAATGGGCGTCTTCGGCAAGAACAGCATCGGCAACGAAAGAACGTACAACGCGGGTTATGCCTTCAGCCGATACCTGGCGCATCGTTTCGGTCCCGAGGTCTTGCCCCGCTTGGCCGCGGCGCTGCGCAAGCCCTATCGATTCACCATAGAAGGGGCGCTGCGCGAGGCTACGGGTTCGAAGGCCGAGCGGCTTTATGAGGAATGGCGCGAACGTTTGCGCACTCATTATGATCGGTGCCTCGAGGTTGTTCGCCTTTATCGCGTCGAGGGAGGAAAAATCGTCGACAAGGGCATCGGCAATATTGCGCCGACCTGGTCGCCCGACGCCAAGACGATCGCCTTCTGCGGCAGCGAACGCTCGGACTATTTGACGCTCACTCATCTCAAACTCTACGACACGCGCAGCGGTAGAGTCACCGTGCTCAAGCGCGGCGTCAACAGCCGCTTGTCGTGGTCGCCGGACGGTCGAACGATCCTCTACAGTCGTCTGCGCCGCAACCGGCATCAGTCTTCCTTTTACGATCTGCACGTCATCGACGTCGAACGCAAAAAGGAGCGGCGCCTCACCAAAGGCCTGCGCGCCGCAGACGCCGCTTGGTCGCCGGACGGGCGCCGGATCGTTTGCGTCGTGCAGAAGGACGGCACCGATAACCTACTGCTGCTCGATGCCGAGGGAGGCGTGCTGCGGCGGTTGACTGATTTTCACAACGGCGAGGGCGTTTTTACGCCCAGCTTTACGCCGGACGGCCGATCGATCGTCTTTTCGCAGGCAAGACGCCACGGCCGCGACCTCGTTCTGCTCGATCTCGAAAGCGGCGAAAGACGGCCGCTGATGGCCGACCGCGGCGACGCCCGCGACCCCTACGTTGCCCCCGACAGCTCTGTCTACTTTAGTTGGGACGTCACCGGCATTGCCAACATCTATCGCCTGCCCTTGAACGGAAGCGAGCCGGAGCTGCTGACCAACGTCGTCGGCGGCGCCTTCATGCCTTCGGTAAGCTCGCAGGGAGGGCTCGCCTATTCGCTGTTCGACAGCGAAGGCTACAAGATCGCCCTGATTCGATCACCTCAACGCATCGATCCCGACCATGCGCGCTATTGCCCGACATCCGACTCGGCGCCCGAACTGACCGCCGAGCCGGCCTCACAGCCGATCGAAGAACGGCCGGCCGAATACCCTGCCGTTCCTTATGCGCCCACGTACGGGCAGTTTTCCTTTATGCCGCGCCTCATGATGGATTCGCTCAGGCTAAAGCTCGGAACCTACTTTTATGCGAACGAAGTGCTCGACCGCTTCGGCATTTTGGGCGGCGCGGCAGTCAACGGACGCCGCGACCTCGACCTCTTTACCATTTTCGAGTATCGCAACCTGCCGCCGACGCTCTTTTTCGAATTCTATTATTTCACCCGCAACGTAAAGCGCGACATTGCCGTCATCGAACACTATCCGCTGAAGGTGCCGATCGACGTGCGCTTTACGCTCATCGAGGGCGACGTCGGAGCTTCCTACAACCTGAGCGAGGATATGAAGGTGCGCGCGTCGCTGGTGCACTCCCGCTCCATCAGCGACATCGGCGATTTCTACTTCAAGCCGCAGCGCATTCAGTTCCGCTCACCGGCGAACACCTATTACGTCGGCAACCACCTGCGGCTGCAGTGGCAGCTCGACCAGCGGCCGCCCGGCATTCATTCGCGCATCAACCCGACGGGCGGGCGAAAGGTCGACCTGCAGCTTTCTCACGAGTGGAACAAATTCTTTGTCGGCTATTCGACCGAAAACGAGAACATTCTGCCGCAGAAGGAATACACCCATTACAGCATCAACAAGGTCGAAGTCGATTGGAGCGAATACGTGGGTATACCCTGGTCGCGCAGGCAGGCGCTGCACCTTACCTTTCGCGGCGGCTACATCGATCGGCCGGTGGACAGCTTTTTCAACTTTTTCGCCGGCGGCCTTCCGGGACTGCGCGGCTATCCTTACTATGCCGTCGAAGGCCGCAAGATGGCCGTAGCGCGCGCCGTGTATCGTTTCCCGCTGTTCAGCAACCGCCAAAAGCAGTTCCTCCATTTGACGAGCGACAAGCTTTATTTGTCGGCCTTTTTCGAGATCGGCAACGCCTTCGATCAAGATCGCCTCGACTTTTCCGACATGAAGCGCTGCGTCGGCGGCGGTCTGCGCGCTCAGCTCTTTTCCTTTTACGGCTTTCCCACCGCCCTGGCGGTAGATGCCGCTTACGGATTGGATGCCTTTACGCACCGCGGTTTGTCCTTCGGAAAAGAGTGGCGCTATTACATCACGTTGTTGTTCGATTTTCTGGATTAGGAGGAGAACGATGAAATCCTTCGTTGTCGCATTGATCCTGACGGCTCTTTCGCCGCTCTTTGCGGAAGAGTGGTCCCAGTTCATGCTCAGCAGCCGACCGGTTTTTCAACTGCCGGAGCAAGACGCCGGCGCAGGCGAAAAGAACCTGAAGGCGGCGCTGTTCATGTCTGTGGTCGTTCCCGGCGCCGGTCAGGTCTACGCCCGTTCCTACTTGAAGGCAGCCGCCTTTTTGGCCGTCGAAGCCGCGGCCTGGACGCTCTATTCGGTCTACACCGACAAGGGCAAAGACATCGAGGCCGAGTTTCAACGCTACGCCGACACGCACTGGAGCGAGCAGGAATACTTTCGCTGGATCGCCCAGCAGTCCGGCATCGCCTTCAGCGAGGAAAACATGGAAAGGCTGCGCGCTTGGGAGCACGAGCATTTCAGCCACGGCCTCCATTTGCAGAAGGATCAGCAGTACTATGAGATGATCGGCAAGTATCATCAGTTCAACTACGGTTGGGACGACTTTAGGGAAAACTATCCCATTACCATCACACATGCCGAGATGACGTCGAATTTCATCGTTTCCCCCAACCGTTATTATTACGAGCGCCGCCGAAACGCCTCCAACGAAGCCTTCAAGACGGCGACGACCGGGGTGACCGTGGTGCTCTTTAACCATATCTTCAGCGCCATCGACGCTGCGTGGACGACGCACCTGTACAACAGGCGGCTGCATGCAGGACTTCAGGTGGAACCGCTGCTCTTTGCCGGCAGAACGCAGCCGGCGCTCACGCTTCGCATGACGTGGTGACGTATGAGGAACGGCCTGAGAGTGCTTGTTGTGTTTTTGCTTGCCGAGGCTTTCGCCGCCTCGATTTTGTTTGCGGAACCTTTTGCCGTCCCCGCTTCGACAGAAGCGGAAAACCCCAGGTCGGTCGGCGGGGCGTTCTTTCGGTCGCTGCTGCTGCCCGGATGGGGCCAGCATTATGCCGGGGCGGACAGGGCGAGCCGCCTCTTTCTCGCCGCCGAAGCCGCCCTCTGGCTCGGTTACGTCGGCTTTGTTTCGTACGGGGATTGGCGGGAGCAGGACTATCGTGCCTTTGCCGCTGCCCACGCCGGCGTCGATCTGGAAGGAAAGAACTCGACCTACTTTATCAATATCGGCAATTTCGATTCGATCTTTGACTACAACGAATACCGACTGCGGCAGCGAAATACCAAGGACTATTACTATGACGTTGAGGCTTTCTTTTGGCAGTGGGAAAGTCCGGCGCAACGCCGCAGATACACCGATTTACGCATTTCAGCGGACACGGCCCGAAATCGAGCGCTTTTCGTTTTAGGCGGCGTGGTCGCCAACCATCTCATCAGCGCGGTAGAGGCGGTGTGGGAGGTGCGCCGCCGTTCGAATGAAACACCGACGAGCTTGAGCTGGGACGTTCGCGTGGGCGACGGTCGGTTTCAGCCCTACCTCCAGCTTTCGCTGACGAAACGCTTCTGACCTTCCTTTAAAGGGCAACTCGGTCGAACGGACGGCTCAAAAATAGCCCAACTGCAGCACCACGTTCAAATTCGCACCGGCGACATCGCCGGCGGTCATCCCCTGAAGATTGAAGCGCTGCACCATCCGGTAGGAAAGGCCGATCCCTGCGCGTACCCCCGTCAAAATGTTCAGCACCGCATTGATTCCCGGCTCGATGACGATGAAGGCGTCGCTTTTCGTTCGGTCCAGACGGTACTCGGGGTTGCGGTAAAAAGCCTGGCCGCCGCCGAGGATCAGCGTCGCCTCGCCGTGCACCAGGCTGTAGGAGCGGTGAATATAGGACAGAAAGAGGCCGCCGTAGTTAAAGACCGTCACCAGTCCGGCAATCTCGCGCAGTTCCGGCGCTTTGACCTGAGTGGAAAGACCGTAGACGGCAGCGCCCAGCACGAAGCGGCGGTCGATGATCCACCCTCCCTGCGCACCCGCAATCAAACTGCTCTCGTTCTCCGGCCCGAACGTGCCGAATTTCAGCACCGACCCGCCGTAAAGTCCCTGATGAACCGGCGGCGTCAGCAGCGTCGTCTCCTGCTCCTGGGCTACGACGGACGCTGTCAGCATCCAACCGAACAGCACCCACGTTTTTTTCATCCGTCTGCTCCTTTTGAGCTTTTTCCGAAAGTACGAAAAAAGTCGCCGATTGCCTACGACAATAAAAACGGGGCAGATCGTGCGACCTGTCCCGTTTTTTGAGGAGGAGAGACTCGGCGCGCTCCGCTGCGGCCGATTCCGACATGTTGCGGCCTACTCTACGCAGCGGCCCGTGTAGAGTTACGAACGAATTTCGCCGCGGTCTCGGCTTATTTCAACTTGTAGACAAAGGTGATGACGCCCTGCACCGTATTTTGCTCGGCCGTGCTCGGCAGGGGGTTGAAGCGCCAGCGGCTCATGGCCTGCATGGTGACGGCCTCGAGCTGCGGATCGCCCTTGATCACCGGAATCATGCGGCTGATGCGGCCGTCCGGCAGAACCCAGAAGCGGATCTTGACCACCGCTTCACGCTGCACGCCCGGGGGATACTGGGGCAGCACCTGATGAACGACGCGACGCAGCGCGGCGTCTCCTTCGATGGTGTAGGGAAGCCGGGGATCTTGCCCTCGGCCGTCCGCCGGATTCTCCGTGGCCGCGGCCGGCGACGAACCTTCTCCCGACTCGGCGCTGCCGGCGGGGGTTGCGAACGCCGCCGGCGCCGGCTGTGAAGCTTTGTTCTCCTGGGCGTCGTTGCGCGACGGCGCGGGCGTCTCTTTCTTTTCCGCCTTTTCCGGCTTGAGCTGCGGCTTTTCGTTCGCCGGCGGAACGCGCTCGGCAAGTTTGACCGGTGGCAACGGCTGCGGCTTTTTGGGCGGTGAAGCTTCTACGGTGCGACGAGGCTCCGCTGCTTTTGTCGTCAAGCTCTGTTGCTCCGCACCTCCCGCTTTCGGCGCCGCCGCCGGCGCCGCAGAAATAAAGCCGATCTGCGCGTAATCGCTCTTGAACTCTACGCCGGCTCGAATCACCAAAAACAGCCCCAGCAGAAGCAGATGAACCGCCGACGAAAGCAGCAGCGACTTGGCGTCGTTGGACAGACTGTTCAAAAAACGGCCCATGCTTCCGATCCTACAGGTTGGAATCGGTGGCGATCATAAAGCGTTCGGCGCCCGCCAGCTTGGCGGTGTCGATCATGCGAATGGTCGCCTCCAAGGAAATGTCCTTGTCGGCGCGGATCACCACCAGCTTGTCCGGGGTTTTGCTCAAAATCTGCCGCAGCTTGGTCGCCAACTGTTGGCGGGTCACCTGCTCCTGGTTCAGGTAGATTCGTTCCCGCTGCGTGACCGTGATGTAGATCTTGTCCGCATCGTCCTGAGCGCCGCTGGCGGCTTTCGGCAGTTTCACCTTTATGCCCGGCTGAACCACGAACGACGAGGTGAGCAGAAAAAAGATCAGCAGCAGCAGCACAATGTCGGTGAGCGACACGGTCTGAAAATGGACCATCCGCTTACGAGAAGTTTGAAATTTCACGACGATCCTCCCCTTCCAACAGGGTGTTTATCAGCTCGGTCGAGCTGACCTGCATTTCGAAGACGTGGTGTTCGACTTTGCTTTGCAGCCAGTTGTAAAAGATCAGCGCCGGTATGCCGACGACCAGACCGGCCGCCGTGGTGATGAGCGCCTCCCAAATACCGCCGGCCAGCACACCGGCGTCCACGTTGCCGCCCAATGACTGCACCTGCATAAAGGCCTTGATCATACCGGTCACGGTGCCGAGAAAGCCGATCAGCGGCGCCACGGCGGCCACGGTGCCTAAAACGCCGAGGTTGCGTTCCAGCAGATAGATTTCCGACTGGGCCGCTGCCTCGATGGCGTCTTTGATCTCTTCCCGCGGCCGGTTGCTTTTCGCCAGTCCGGCGGCGGTGATCTTGGCGATGGGGCCGGGCGTGCGCTTGGCCAACTCAATGGCCTCGGGCAAACGGCCGCGCAGCAGCATGTTCTTCACCTGCAGAACAAAGGTGCGCGTGTTGATCTGAATCTTGCGCAGCGTCATCAGCCGTTCGAAAAGAATCGCCAGAGCGATCACGGAGCAAACGGCCAGCGGAATCATCATGAATCCGCCTTTGACGATCAGTTGGAAAAAAGACATTCCAGATCTCCCGAATTAGTGTTGCGTTTCAGTGGCTATCGATCTATGGTTGAAAGCGGTATCGGCAACCCGCGGTGATGATAAAGCCGGGTTCGTAGTACTTTTCCCATACGGCATAGCGGCTGTTGAAAAGATTTTGCACCGCCGCCGACGCCTCCAAGCGGCCGAAGGACTTGCCGAACTGAAGGTCGAGGCGGAAGTAAGGCGGCAGCTCGGCGTCGCCGTCGAGGGTTTTCCGGCGGCTGCCGGTCAGTTCGCCGAGGGCCCGCAGGTTCACGCCCCCGGGCAGACCAACGACCACGTGCATCGGCAGACGATAGTCCGGCCGATAAGGCAGCCGGTTAAAGTTACGCCCGCCGAGGTCGTCGCTCATATCGACAAAGGAAACGTCGAGTTCGGCGCGGCCGAGTTTGGCCGTTACACCGATCCGCCTTTCCGTGACCTCCGCATCCTTCACCGGCAAAAGGGCGAACAAGCCGTCCTCCATAGCCTGCATACAGAAAAGCTCCGCCATCCAGCGGCGATGAAAGCCGACGGTCAGCCTGAACGCCTGCTGCGGCTGAAAATCGATGTCGAAGCGGACGCCGATCTTTTCTTCTTCGGGCCGCAGAATGGAGGAGTGCAGATACGGGTTGATCCGCCAATCGTCGGAAAAAGTGCGCGGTCTAAAGCCGCTGCTGAGCCGGAGGGCGGCTACGAGGGACCGGTCGAGCGAAAAGGAGGCGCCCAGCACCGGCGCCAGGCGGCTTTTCGAGAGCGAGTCGGCGGCGGTGCTCTGCAATTGAACGCCCGCATTCACGAGGAGTGAGCGCAGCGGTTGCTGAACGCTTACATCGAGGCTTCCCCAGGAAAGCGTCTGGGAGCGGCCGTCGTCGATGGCGTCGCGCATCAGCTCGCCGCCGGCCTGTATTCGGCCGTGGGCCAGCGGCATGTCGCCGCGCAGCCGCAGGCGCGCAAAGAATTCGCTGCTGTGTTCGGCGCGCACAAAGGCGGTGTCGCTGCGCAGCGAGAGACCGCCGAGTTCGAGAGCCGCCGAACCGCGAAGCCGGTCAAAGTCGCGTTCGAGATCCACGCCGAAAAGGCCATGGGCCGCGCGCCGGCGGGCGTCGTCACGGGCAAAGGCTGCGCTCTGCAGACCATAGCCGGCGCGTTCATAGCGGAACCGTCCGTTCAGGCGGGTGCGCTGGTCGAGGATGTAATGCCCGCGCGCACGCAGGTCGGCTTCGCTGCTGCGGCTGTTGCGGTATTGGCCGTCGCTGCGTTCGGCATGGGCCATGGCGATGACCTCGCCCTGCGGCCATAGGTGCCTGTGCCCGGCATCGGCGAAAAAGGTCATGGCTGTGCCGCCTCTCAGGGATGCCCAGGTGTGCGGCGCGGCGGTCTCTGCGTCTTGGGTTGCACGCGGACCGGCCTCGGGACGAACGGCCGGAGAATAGGCGCGGGGCAGAACGACGGCTTCCGGCGCTTCCGGCGAAATGGTCTTTTTCTCCTGAGCCGAGCGATAGCTGCGGTCCTGGCCGAGTATGAGCACGTCGGGCAGTTCGAGCTCCGACGGCCGCGGCTCCGGCTTGGCTTCCGGAAGCTGTAAAGAGTCCGTTGCGGAAAGAATCTGCGCCGAAAGCGGAGCGATCGGCAGAGCCGCCGAAATGAAAAGAGCGATGGTGTACTTGTACAGGCGGAAGGTCATGGACTCGTGCTCCTCATCGTCCCATCAACTGCTGCAGTCGTTCCTGGGCCTTTTTGCCGTATTCGCTTTCGGCGCCATAGTCGCGCACGAGCGAGGCATAGAGGCGGCGGGCATCGTCGATGCGGCCGAGCTTTTCCTGGCAGGCGGCGGCTTCCAAAACGGCGCGCGCCGCCCAGTCGCTGTCGCCGTAGAGGTATTTGACTTTGAGGTATTCGGTCACCGCCGCGGCGCAGTCGTTCTGCGCTTTGTTCGCTTCGCCCAAAAGAAACTGCGCTTCGGCGGCAACGTTGGGCTCGGCGGAGCGCAGCAGTTCGTTCAAAAGGTCGACGGCCTCGCCAGTACGGCCCTGCTGAAGCAGCAGGCGGGCCGTTCCCAGTTTACCCTGAAGGCGCGCGGAGGTGTCCTTTCTTCCCGCCAAGCGGTCGAAGCTGCTTTGCGCCTCTTTGCTTTTTCCCTGCGAAAGATAGATCAGTCCCATGCGGTAAGCCGCTCGGTCGGCAGCGCCCTGGTCGGGGTAGCGGTTGACCACAGCCGAATAGGCCGCCAAGGCTGCGTCGCGATTGCCGGCCTCTTCGTAGAGCTCGCCCGATTTCAGCAGCGCTTCGGCCGAGGCGGGCGAGGCGGGGTAACGGTGCGCCTCCTGTTCGAGTGCGGCCAGGGCGCCGTCGCGGTCCCCTTTGGCCGCCAAACACTCGCCGATGTGAAGAAGGGCGTTGGCCGCCGCCGGTGAATTGGGGTGCTCGCGCAACAGCCGTCGGTACTGCTCCACGGCGGCGTCGTATTCCTGCATCGTTTGGGCGAAACGGGCCTTGCTCAAAAGACCCTCGGCCGCTTTGTCGCCGCTCATGCCCGCAACCAATGCGTCCACGGCGGCCATGGCCTGCTGCAGATCGCCCTGCTGCAGCAGCGCCTGCTGCACCGCGGTCAAGGCGTCGTCGACCAGTTCGCTGTTGGGGTACTCGGCGGCCACCCGTCGATAGAATTCGGCCGCTTCTTCATAGCGGCCCTGGTTGTAGCGACAATCGCCGATCATGTACAGGGCATCGTCGGCAAATTCGCTCTTGGGATAGCGGCTGAGAAGCTCCTGAAGGTCGGCGGCGGCGGTGTCGTAATCGTTCATGCGGAAGGCGGCGCGGCCGCTCATCATCAGCGCCTGATCCGGCGGTATACGGCGCGAGCGGGCGGCGGCGACGGCGCGGAAGGAGCGCCGCGCTTCGGCAAACTGTTCCTGGCGAAAGGCGCACATGCCGATCTGATACTGGGCCTCGGCTTTAAGTTCCGGGTCGTCCGCGGCCAGGATGACCTGCTGATAGGCGCGGCTTGCCTCGGTGTAGCGCCGCGCGTTGTAGAGTGCATCGGCTTCGCGCATGGCGGCATCGACGGCCATCGAGGCCGCAGGCGAGGTGCGCCGCGCTTCGGCAAAGGCCGCCGAGGCCTCGCCGAAGCGCCCCAACTGCTGCGCCGAATAGCCGAGGCCGTAGTGCGCTTCCGCCTGTCGTGAGGAGCGCGGGTAGCGCTCGATGAAGCGGCGGTAGCGGCCGTAGGCCTGCTCATAGTCGCCGGCCTTGAAAAAAGCCTCGGCGGCCCAAAAGAGCGCCGGCTCGGCGGCGGCAGCGCCGGGATAGACGGTTGCCGCCGAATCGAGCTGCGCCGCCGCACGGCGGAAAGCGCCTTCTTGAAAGCTGAGCAATCCGATCTTGTAAAGCGCCGCCGCGCGAACATCGGTGCGCCGGGTCTCGCGCATGGCGCGGCGAAAGGCCGCCGTCGCCTCGCCGCTTTTCTTTTCCGCGCGGCGCGTCTCGCCGAGCATCAGCAGCGCTTCGGCGGCGGCGTCGGCCTGAGGATAGCGCTGTACCGTCTCCTCGAAGAGGCGTGAGGCTTCGGCATAGTTGCCGCGGCGAAATGCCGCGGTGCCGAGTTCATAGAGCGAGACCGCGGCCTGGGGCAGATCGGCGTGCTTTTCCACGATTTGATTGAAAAGCGTTTGCGCACCCTCTTCCTCGCCGAGCGATAAGCGGCAGCGTCCCGCCTGAAGCAGCGCCGACGCCGTGACTTCGCGCTTACGTGATTTTTCCGCGGCGCGCATAAAGGCCGCCTCCGCCTTGAGTAGTTCGCCCTGCTCGTAATAGACCCACGCCGCGGCATACAAGGCGTCATCTGCACGGTCGCCGCTCGAAACGGACTCGTAGGCGTTCAGCGCCTCGGCGTAACGCCCCAGCTTGAAAAGACACTCGCCGAGATAAAAGCGGGCCTGGTCGTTCGGTTTTTCCTGCAAAAGGCGCTGAAAGTGGGACACGGCCTCTTCGGCATTTCCCATGGCGAAAAGCACTCGACCGATGGCCGACGACGCTTGTTCCGCCGGTTTTCCCTGCGGGAAAAGCTCCGTCAAGCGACGGTACACGGCCAGGGCTTCGCTCCATTTCTCTTGTTCCTCGTAAATGAGCGCGGCGGAATAGAGCGCATAGTCTGCCGGCGATTGTTGCGGCTGGTGCTGATAGGCGCGCGTGAAGAATTTCAGAGCCGTCGCCGCGTCTCCGCTGCGAAAGGAAGCTTCCCCATACCAGTAGAGGGCATCGGCGAAGAATGGGCTCGAGGGGTAGCGATCGATGAAGCGTGCCAGCGCAAGGCGCGCTTCTTCCGGGCGACCGGCCCGAGTCAATGCTTCACCGAGCCGCAGCCACGCCTGCTCCTGAAGGCCCAAGGCGGAAACGTTGAGCAAGAAGTCTTGGTAAATGCGGGCGGCTTCTTCGTAGCGACCTTGTTTGAAGGCGCACTCGCCGAGAATAAAGCGGGCCTCCGCGGCGCGAGGGTCTTCGGGATGGGCGTGGAGGAAATCGTACAGCTCTTCGGCCGCTGTTTCGTACAGGCCGTTCTGATAATGATCCTTGGCGCTGAAAAAGGGCCGTTCGGCGCAAAAAGAGTTTGCGAGGCCGCACAAAAAAAACAGAACGGCCGCTGATCGTTTTGCAATCATTTTTTCCAATCTGTCCTATTCAAAAGCCGCTCCGAAAACGGCACAGGTTAGACGCGAAAAACGCCGGCCGGTTCCCTGTACAGGATACCGACCGGCAACGAAACTTACAACCCGGCGCGCACTTTTGCAAGGATAACGTGAACGGAATATCCCTCGTTTCGGTCGTGTTAAAGTCGCCCATTGAAAGCGAGATGAAACAAACCAAGGAGATTATACCATGGCATACGAATGGAAAGTCGGCGAGAGGCCGTATTCGGATGAAGAAGCGAAAACGCTGCTGGGCAAGGTGATGAGTCCGGAGACGAGCGACTGGCACTACAACAAGCACCACAAGGGCTATGTGGCGGCGCTGAACACCATCGAGAAGGCGCTCGAAACGGTCGATCGTTCCAAAGCAAACGGCAATTACAGCGAAATCGGCGAGCTGAAGCGCCGTTTGACGTGGAACCACTCCGGCGCGCTTTTGCACGACGTTTACTGGCAGGTTCTGGGCGGAGACGGTGACCCGAGCAAAGGCCCCGACGTGCTGAAGGCCATCGAGAAGGAGTTCGGCTCGTTCGAGGCGTGGAAAGAGGACTTTAAGGCCACGGCCTTTTCGACCAAATTAAGCGGCTGGGGACTTTTGGTTTACGACGCGCTTTACTCCGGCCGGCTGCTCAACGTGCTGGTGGACGAGCATCAATACGGCGCCATTTGGGGCGGCGTGCCGCTCATCGCGCTGGATGTTTTCGAGCATGCTTACTATCACAAAGACGGACCCAACCGGGCGGGCTACATCGACAACTTTATCGCCGGCCTGCACTGGGGCCGCATCAACGAGCGTTACCGCAAGTTTGTGAAATAAGAACGGCAGCAAGGGAAAAAAAGAGCCTGCGCGGCGTAACCCGCCAGGCTCTTTTCTGTTTCTGAACACACGGGGGACCGGCATTCCACCGTAGGACCCACATTTCTGCCGGTCGAAGTAGGACCGGCATTCCTGTCGGTCGATTAAACGATTCCTGCCGTTTGAAAAAGTCGGACATGAATGTCCGACCTACCGAGGGGCGTGGCATACGTAGACAGGCATTTTTGTCTGTCGAAGAAAGGCATTCCTGCCTGTCGATGAAAGGCATTTTTGCCTGTCATTACAAGGCATTCATTCGGTCAGTTTGGGGCATTCCTACCGTTCGAAGAAGTCAGACAAGAATGTCCGACCTGCCGGCGGACGTGGTAGGACAGGCATTCCTGCCTGTCGAAGAAAGGCATTTTTGTTGTTCGAAGAAGTCAGACAGGAATGTCTGACCTACGGGTAAAGTCAATTTTCATTTTTTGCCGTGAAAAAGCGATAGATTTTCATCGAAAAAATTTGCATCTTTGCTGTCGGTCAAAACTGAGGAGCATGTCATGACAATTGAAAGCCACCCCTTCGGAGAGGTTGACGGAAAACCGATTACCCGCTTTGTCCTTGCCAATTCGCGCGGCACGGTCGTGGAGATCATCAATTACGGCGGTATCGTTACGGCGGTGCAGCTGCCGGACCGCAACGGCGTCGCCGCCAACGTCTCTCTCGGATTCGACAAGCTGGAGGATTACATCAACGATCGACGCTTTTTCGGTTGTATCGTCGGCCGTTTTGCCAACCGCATCCGCCATGGCCGTTTTTCGCTCGACGGCATCGACTATCAACTTGCTCTTAATCGCGGCAAGCACCACCTGCACGGCGGTTTTTCCGGCTTTGATAAAAAGGTCTGGCAGGCCGAACCCTTTGAGTCTGAAGACGCCTGCGGCGCGGCGCTGCGTTACACCTCGCCGGAGGGCGAGGAGGGCTACCCCGGCACGCTCGAGGTCACCGTGGTGTACAGCCTCAACGAGGAGAACGAGCTGACCATCAACTATAAGGCGGAAACGGACGCGCCCACGCCGGTGAACTTGACCAACCATGCCTACTGGAACCTGTCCGGTGCCGGTTCGGGGAAAATCTATGATCACCTGCTGCAGCTCGCCTGCAGTCGAATGCTGGTCACCGACGAAGACTTGATTCCCACCGGTGAAATTCGCGACGTGCGGGGCACTCCCTTCGACTTTACGCGCCCCAAGGCGGTCGGTCAGGACATCGAGGCCGCGGGCGGCTACGACAATTGCTTCGTGCTCGATCATCCCGACGAGGCCAAGCCGGTCTTTGCTGCGCGTCTGTTCGATCCCCGCAGCGGCCGCGGCCTGGAGCTTTTCACCACCAAGCCGGCCGTTCAGCTCTATTCCGGCAATTCTCTGGACGGCGTCGTCGGCAGCGGCGGCGTGTTCAACAAACACGATGCGCTGTGCCTCGAAACCCAGTACTATCCCGATGCGGTCAATCATGCCAATTTCCCTTCGCCCATCCTTGTGCCGGGCGAGGTCTATCATCATATCACCGTTCACCGCTTTTTTGCAGAGTGAAAGCCGACGTTTACGCTGCAGGATTATCTTAACAGGGAGTGCCTATGAAAAAGAACGAACACTTTGTCATCGGCATCGATTACGGCACCGATTCGGTGCGCACGCTGATCGTGGACGCCGCCGACGGCGCCGAGATTGCCTCCGAAGTCTTTTACTATCCCCGCTGGAAAGAGGGCCGCTACTGTAACGCGGCCGAGAACCAATTCCGGCAGCACCCTTTGGACTACATTGAAGGGTTGGAGGCCACCATTAAGGGCGCGCTCGCCAAAGCGCCTGCCGGCACCGCCGAAAAAATTCGCGGTATTGCCGTAGACACCACCGGCTCCACGCCGTGTGCCGTCGATCGGCAGGGGACGCCCTTGGCGCTGACGCCGGGCTTTGAGGAAAATCCCAACGCCATGTTCATTCTGTGGAAGGACCACACGGCGGTTGCCGAGGCCGAAGAGATCAACCGCAAGGCCAAAAGCTGGGGCGGCGAAGACTATACGCGCTACTCCGGCGGCGTCTATTCTTCGGAATGGTTCTGGTCCAAAATTCTTCACGTTTTGCGCATCGATCCGGCGGTGCGCGAGGCCGCTTTCTCGTGGGTCGAACACTGCGACTGGATTCCGGCGCTGCTGACCGGCAACACGGACCCGTTGACGCTCAAGCGCAGCCGCACGGCGGCGGGCCACAAGGCCATGTGGCATCCCTCGTGGGGAGGCCTGCCTTCGGAAGCGTTCCTGACGACGCTCGATCCGCTGCTCGCCGGACTGCGTGAGCGCCTTTATCGCGACACCTACACCGGCGACGTTCCTGCAGGCAAGCTGACCAAAGAGTGGGCCGAGCGCCTCGGCTTGTCCACCGACGTGGTGGTCGGCGTCGGCTCGTTCGACGCCCATTTCGGCGGCGTCGGCGCGCAGATCGAGCCGCACACTCTGGTCAAGGTCATGGGCACCTCCACCTGCGACATGATCGTCACCGAGATGCCCAAGGAGGGCGAGCATCTGGTCGCCGGCATCTGCGGCCAGGTGGACGGCTCGATTCTCCCGGGCCTCTTGGGCATGGAAGCGGGGCAGTCGGCGTTCGGCGACATTTACGCCTGGTTCCGCGACCTCTTGATGTGGCCGGTGGAGCATTTGCTGAGCACCATGCCCCAGCTCAACGGCATCGAGCGCCAACGCATGCTCGACGAGATCGCCGACACCATCATTCCGGCGCTTTCTGAAGAGGCCGCCAAGCTGTCCATCGATACCGACGGTATTGTGGCGCTCGACTGGATGAACGGCCGGCGCACGCCGTTCGCCAATCAGGCTCTCAAGGGCGCCATCACCGGCCTCAACCTCGGTTCGGATGCGCCGCGCATCTTCCGCGCCTTGGTCGAAGCCACCGCGTTCGGCGCCAAAAAGATCGTCGACCGCTTTGCCGCTGAAGGCGTAGAGATCAAAGAGGTGATCGCCATCGGCGGCATTCCCAAAAAGTCGCCGTTCGTGATGCAGGTGACGGCGGACGTGCTCAACATGCCGATCAAGGTGGCGGCATCGGAGCAGGCGTGCGCGCTCGGCTCGGCCATGGCGGCGGCAACGGCGGCCGGGCTCTATCCCACCATGCAGGCGGCACAAAAGGCCTTGGGCAGCGGCTTCGAAAAGGTCTACCAACCCGACCCGAAGAACGCCGAGCAGTATCGTGTGCTCTATGAGAGGTACTCCAAACTGGCGCAGTTCATCGAAAACGAGTTTACCTTCAAAGCATGATAAAGCGACACATACTTTTGCTGTTCATTCTATGGGCGGCGCTGCCGTTGCGCGCCGGCGTCACCATCGATTGGCTGATGAGCGGCCAACCGGAAAAGATCGAAGCCGTCGCCTGGTACGTTTGGTTGGAAGACAACACCGCCCTGCTTTTCGACCGACAGGCGCCGGAGGAAGAGCGCACCTTCGAGCGGCTCGATCCGCGTACGGGCCGCCGCACTCGTCTGCTCGATCCGCAGGCGGCGACGGCCCGACTTCATGTGCTGTTGGGCGAAAAGGCGCCATCGTCCCTGCCGTGGCCGTCGGCCTTTGACGCTTACGGAACGCGGGCGCTCTATGAATTCGACGACGATCTCTTTGTCATGGAGGTCATGAGCGGCGAGTTTCGTCGTCTGACCGAAACCGAAGCCGAAGAAAAGGCGCCCAAGCTGTCGCCGGACGGCCGCCGCGTCGCTTTTGTGCGCGACAACGATCTTTACGTCATGGAGGTCGACGGCGGCGCCGAGCGGCGGCTGACCTTCGACGGCTCGGAAACGCTGCTCAACGGCGCGCCCTCATGGGTCTATTGGGAAGAAATCTTTGATCACCAGGACGGCCTCTTTTGGTGGTCGCCGGACTCGCGCGCGCTGGCCTTTTTGCAGAGCGACGACGCGCCGGTCACCGTGGCGACCTTTGTCGATTTTCAGCCGGCCGTTCCGCGGGTGCTGACGCAGCGCTACCCCAAAGCCGGAGGCGTCAATCCCACGGTGCGGCTGGGCGTGGTTTCGCTCGAGGACGGCGGGATCGTGTGGGCCAAGGTGCCGGACGACTGGGAATACATTGTGCGCGTCGTGTGGCTGCCGAACGGCCGAGCGCTGGCGGTGCTGACCCTCGATCGCCTGCAAAAGAAGATGGATATGCATCTGGTCGATCGGGCCTCGGGCGAGTCCCGCCTGCTGCTGCGCGAGACCGACGAGCACTGGGTGGAACACTATGAACCTTTCTTTCTTAAAGACGGCCGCCACTTTATCTGGACCTCCGAGCGGACCGGCTATGCGCATCTCTATCGCTACACCCTCGACGGCAAGCCGGTCAATGCGGTCACGAGCGGCGAATGGTCGGTGCTGCCGTTCGGCATGTACTCGGCCGGCGAGTCGCAGGTGCTTGCGGTCGACGACCAGGGCTGGGTCTATTTTATCTCCAACAAGGAGTCGTCGATCGAGCGGCAGTTGTACCGCTGCAAAGTGACCGGCGGCAGGGTAGAGCGCGTTTCGCGCGAAGCGGGCGCCCATCAGCCCGCTTTCAGCCCGAACGGCCGATATTACCTCGATCGTCACTCCTCGGCGGCGCGTTTGCCGAGCCTTTCGCTGCACCGCAGCGACGGTCGGTCCATCGCCGAGATTTCGCCCGCGCGCATGGCGCTGCTCGATTCGCTCGACATTCAGTACCCCGAGTTCTTCACCCTGCCGGCGCGCGACGGCTTTGCGCTGCCCGCCATGATGTTCAAGCCCAAGGATTTCGATCCGCAGAAAAAGTATCCGGTCATTTTCTGCGTTTACGGCGGCCCTTCGGCGCCGACCGTGGTCGATCAATGGGGCCGCGGCATCTACTTTTACCAACTGCTGCTCGACGCCGGCTATCTGGTGATGTCGGTGGACAACCGCGCCTCGGCCTATCTCGGCAAAAAGATCGTCGAGTCGCTGGACGGCCGGGTGATGGGCCAAGTGGAGCTCAACGACTTGGCGGATGCGGTCATGGCGGTCAAAAGCCTGCCCTACGTGGACGGCGAGCGCATCGGCATTTACGGCGCCAGCGGCGGCGGCACTTACACGCTGCTGGCCATGACGCACACCGATTTGTTCAAAGCGGGCATTTCGCGGGCGCCGGTCACGGACTGGCATTTTTACGATACAAAGTTTACGGAACTGATCATGAAACGGCCCGAGGACAATCCCGACGGTTATGCCGAGACCTCGCTGGTCGCGGCGGCCAAAAACCTGCACGGCCGCCTGCTGCTCATTCACGGCACCTACGACGACAACGTGCACATTCAGAACAGTTGGGCCTTTGCCGACGAGTTGATCAAAGCGGGCAAGGTGTTCGACATGATGATCTATCCCATGCGCAAGCACAGCATCATCGACCGCGAAGGGCGTAAGCACCTTTACCTGCTCATGATGGATTTTTGGAAGGGGAATCTTTAGGAAGTCGCCATGAATTACGAGGAGTTAAAGCACCGCGTTTACGAAGCCAACATGGAGCTGCCGCGGGCGGGCGTGGTGATCTATAATTTCGGCAACGTCAGCGCCATCGACCGCGAGCGCGGCGTGATCGCCATCAAGCCCAGCGGCGTGATGTACGAAGACCTGGAGCCCGAAGACATCGTCATCGTCGATCTCGACGGCCGCGTGGTCGAGGGCAGGCTCAAACCGTCGTCGGACACCAAGACGCACTTGGTGCTCTACCGCCACTTCCCCAATATCGGCGGCGTGGTGCACACGCACAGCACCTATGCCGTCACCTGGGCGCAGGCGTGCCGTTCGATTCCGGTGTACGGCACCACTCACGCCGATCATCTGCACCTCGACATTCCGGTCACCGAGCTGATGAGCGACGAAGCGATCGCCCTCGATTATGAAGAGGAGACCGGCCTGCAGATCGTCAAGACTTTCGAGCACATCTCGCCCGACGAGGTGCCGATGGTGCTGGTGGCGGGACACGGACCGTTCGCCTGGGGCCCCACGCCGGAAAAGGCGGTCTATCACGCCGTCATTTTGGAAGAACTGGCCAAGTTGGCGCTGCTGACCGAGCAGGTCAATCCGCAGACGCCGCGGCTCAAGGAAGCCTTGATTCAAAAACACTATCAGCGCAAACACGGCCCGAACGCCTACTATGGGCAGAACTAACGGCGGAGGGAGCTCGACATGAGGGTGCTTTTCCTGCTGTTGCTTTCAGCGGCGGTTGCCGTTTCGGGACACGAGTTCAACGGCAGCTACAGCGGCGAGCATTTGAACCGCGTCGCCTTTCCGCTCGGCGGCATCGGCGCGGGCATGATTTGCCTTGAAGGCACCGGCGCGTTGTCGCACGTGTCCTTACGCCACGAGCCGGATGTGTTCAACGAACCCTTTACCTTTGCGGCGGTCTGCGTGAAGGGAATGAAGAGCGGCGCCAAGGTGCTGGAGGGGCCGGTGCCGACGTGGAAGGTGTTCGGCAGGCCGAACAGCGGCAACGGCAGCGGCCCGTCGCCCTACGGTCTGCCGCGGTTCGAGCGGGCGGAATTCCTCGCCCGTTTTCCCTTTGCCGAAATCAGCCTCAAGGACGATGATCTGCCGCTCGACGTCAAGATCGTCGGCTGGAGCCCTTTCGTGCCTGCGCAGGAAGACCTCTCCAGCCTGCCGGTGGCCGCGTTGGAATACCGCTTCAAGAACACCGGCGCCGATTCGCTGCAGGCGGTGTTTTCCTTCCACAGCCGAAATCTGATGCGCATTCCGATCCCCAGCGAGTGGGGCGGCACCTTTGAGCCCGGCGACGCCGTGCTGTCGATGAAGGGCGGCTTTATCCTTCATCAGGACGCTCTGCCGGAGAGGCCTTATGCCCTCGGCGATTTTGCCGCGTTTGTGGACGGCGACGAGGCGGTCGTCGATCACTGCTGGTTCCGCGGCGGCTGGTTCGACTCGATCACCATGACCTGGAAGAGCGTTGAGCGCGGCGAGGTTCGCAGCACGCCGCCGGTGGAGGGCTCGAGTCCGGGCGCTTCGATCTATGTGCCTTTTTCGCTATCGCCCGGCGGTGAAAAGAGCGTGCGCCTGCTGCTGGCGTGGTACGTGCCCTGTTCCAAGCTTACGGCCGGAAGCGTTGCCGCCGGTGATGCGTCCGCCTGCTGCGCCCAGTCGCGCTGCTACCGGCCGTGGTATGCGGCGCGCTTTGAGAGCATTCAGGCGGTCGCCGACTATTGGCGCGCCAATTATGACGAACTGCATCGGCGCAGCGCCTCCTTCCGCGAGGCGTTCTTCAGCTCCACCCTGCCGCCCGAGGTGCTGGAGGCCGTTTCTGCCAACTTGACGATCTTAAAGTCGCCGACCGTGCTGCGCCAGCACGACGGACGGCTGTGGGCGTGGGAGGGCTGCCATGACCTGGGCGGCTGCTGCTACGGCTCGTGCACGCATGTGTGGAACTATGCGCAGGCCATCCCGCACCTCTTTCCGGCTCTGGAACGCACGCTGCGCGAGACCGAGTTTACCGTCAGCCAAAACCAAGAGGGGCATCAGACCTTTCGCGCCAATCTGCCGATTTCGCCGCCGGAGCACAATTTCTACGCCGCCGCCGACGGCCAGTTGGGCGGCATCATCAAGGCTTATCGCGAGTGGCGCATCAGCGGCGATACGGAATGGCTGCGGCGGCTGTGGCCGGCGATCAAATCGTCGATGGACTATTGCATCCGCACCTGGGACCCCAAACGCAAAGGCATGATCGAGGAGCCGCATCACAACACCTATGACATCGAGTTTTGGGGGCCGGAGCCGCTGTGCACCACCTTTTACCTCGGCGCCTTGCGCGCCGCCGCTTCGATGGCCAAGGCCTGCGGCGAAAACCCCCGCGAGTATGAAAAGCTCTACGCGCGCGGCCGGCGCTTCTTGGAAAACGATCTGTTCAACGGCGAGTACTTTATCCAAAAGGTGGTGTGGCAGGGGCTGCAGGCCAAAAGTCCGGTGGAACTGGCCGAACACAGTTGGACGGTCGATTACTCGGCCGAGGCGCTGGAGCTTTTACAGCGCGAAGGGCCCAAGTACCAGTACGGCAACGGCTGCCTGTCGGACGGCGTGCTCGGCTGCCAGATTTCATTGATGGCCGGCTTGGGCGAAATCGTCGACCAGAGCAAGGTCAAAAGTCATTTGGCGTCGGTCTTTCACTATAATTTCAAGCGCGACCTCAGCGATCACGTCAATCCGCAGCGGCCTACTTATGCTTTGGGTAAAGAGGGCGGGCTGATTCTGTGCACCTGGCCTCGCGGCGGCGAGCCGTCGCTGCCCTTTGTCTACAGCAACGAGGTTTGGACGGGCATCGAATATCAAGTCGCCGCGCACCTGATCGCCGAGGGTAGGGTCGATGAGGGGCTGGAGATCGTGCGCACCGCCCGCCGACGCTACGACGGCGGTGTGCGCAACCCCTTCAACGAGTACGAATGCGGCCACTGGTACGCCCGCGCCTTGTCCAGCTACGGTCTGCTCTACGCCTGCAGCGGCGTGCGCTATGATGCGGTGGAAAAGACGCTCTACTTTGAGCACACCCACCGCGACTTTACCGTCTTTTTCGCCGCCGCCGGCGGCTTCGGCCAGGTCGGCGTAAAGGACGGCAAGCCGTTCTACCGTATGGTCGAAGGCTCTTTGGATGTTCGCCGAATCGTTTCCGCCGAGGCAAGATGAAGCGCGCGGTACTCTATTTGGCGGCGGCGTGGTTTCTAACGGCGAGCGTTGCCGAAGCTGTTCAGAGCCGAAATCGTGCATCCTCCCTTCTGCAACGGACGACGGCGATAAAGCTCACCGACGGCCGCATTGTCAACGGCCGTGTCGTCGGATTCAGCAAAAACGGCCTCGTGTTCGACGAGGAGCGCAGCGGGCCGTTTTATGATCCCCCGCCGCGGACGATTCCCTTTTCGGCGATCCAGGTGCTGCTCGACCGAAACGGCAAGCCGCTGTGGAAGAACCCCAGGACGCCTTCGCGGCCACCGCGACGCACGCGTTTCAGAGCGATGGTCGGCCTGGAAGGCGGGGTCGGCCGCTATCTGAAGAGCTACCGTGCGCCGACCGTATCGGCAGACCCGCACGAAAGCATCGGCTCGGTGCTCGACGTGGGCGTAGAGGTGATGTATTTTTCCGAAGGACGTTACCTTGCCGGGCTGGTTTTTCAACAACAGACGGCCGGCGTCGATTATATCAAGTTGTCCTACGTTCCCCAGCAGCCGCCGATTAGTCACGACGTTTATCGGCTGCAGATGCCGGCCTTTAAAGGGGCGGTGCTGCAGCCGCTCTCGAAAAAGACCTGGCTGCACCTCGATTTTGCCGCCGGGCGGGCGCAGCTCTCAAGCGACGGCAAGTTCCTGTCGCCGCCGCAGCGCATAAAACTCAGCGCCACGGTTTTGAGCGCCGGAGCGGGCATTGATTGGTTTATCGACAGGCAAATTTCGGTCGGAGCGGGTTTTTCTTTCCTTTTCGGAAGCGCTGAAAAGGCCGAATTCGACGATCGCCGGATCGGGTTCCGCCATTCGTTGAACCGCTTTACGACCATGACCACCGTTCGATATTGGTTCTAACGTTTCGAAACGTATTAAGCGGAGGTTTCCAATGAAGCAGCGACTGTTCCTGATGATGGTGCTGCCGGCGCTTTTGATTGCAACAGCGGTTCGACCGGCGTCGGCGCTGAATGTGACGCGACTGACATGCGAATACAAAGTGAACCCGCTGGGCATCGACGTGGAGAGGCCTCGGCTCAGTTGGCAGATCGTCGACGATCGCCGCGGCGTCATGCAGACCGCCTATGAAATCCGCGCCGCCGAGTCGCCGACTGATCTGACCACGGGCAAAAACCTGATCTGGTCTACGGGCAAGGTGCGCAGCGATCGGTCGACCCATGTGGTTTATCACGGTCCGGCGCTGCGTTCGCGGCAGCGCATCTATTGGCAGGTTCGCGTGTGGGACAACAAGGGCAAAAAGTCCCTGTGGAGCGAGCTGGCTTTTTGGGAGATGGGGCTGCTGAAAAAGAGCGATTGGAAGGCGCAATGGATCGCCGCCGACGTGGAAGAAGATCCCGACACCTCCAATCCTGCCAATCTACTGCGCAAAGAGTTCTCCTTAAAGGGCGAAATTCGTCAGGCGCGGCTCTACATTACTTCTCTCGGACTTTACGAGGCCGAAATCAACGGCAAAACGGTCGGCGATCAGGTGCTTACGCCGGGCTGGACGGCCTACCAGGATCACATCCAATATCAGACGTATGATGTGACCTATTTTCTCAAGTCGGGCAGCAATGCCGTAGGCGTCACGCTGGGCGACGGCTGGTACCGCGGCAACATCGGCTGGCAGGGGAACCGTAACGTTTACGGCAATAGGTTGGCGCTGCTCTTCCAGTTGGAAGTCCTTTATGCCGACGGCCGCCGCGACCTGATCGTTTCCGACACTTCGTGGAAATCGAGCGTGGGCCCGATTCTGATGTCGGACATTTACAACGGCGAGACATACGACGCGCGGCTGGAAAAGAGCGGCTGGACGCTGCCGGGCTATAAGGACGGCGAATGGAAGGCCGCCTTGGAGGTCGCTCCGCCGACCGCCCGACTGGTGGCGCCCGCCGGTCCGCCGGTGCGCCGTATCGAAGAGATCCGGCCGAAGGCTCTGTTGACCACCCCCAAAGGGGAGACGGTCATCGATATGGGGCAGAACATGGTGGGGCATGTGCGCTTCCGCGTTCAGGGGCCGCGGGGAACGACGGTCATCCTGCGCCATGCGGAGGTGCTGGACAAGGAGGGCAATTTCTACACGGAAAATCTGCGTTCGGCCAAGCAGACGGTCACCTACACTTTGAAGGGCGGCGGCCTGGAAGTCTTTGAGCCCCACTTTACCTTTCAAGGGTTCCGCTATGTGGCGGTGAGCGGGTGGCCCGGGCCGGTAACGCTCGATGCCTTTACCGGCGTGGTGATCCATTCGGACATGGCGCCCACCGGCACTTTTGTTTGTTCCGATGAACTGATCAATCAGCTTCAGCACAACATTCGTTGGGGGCAGAAGGGCAATTTCGTCGACGTGCCGACCGACTGTCCGCAGCGCGACGAGCGGCTCGGCTGGACGGGAGACGCTCAGGTTTTCGCCCGCACGGCGTGCTTCAATTACGACGCCGCTGCTTTCTACACCAAATGGCTGAAGGATCTCATTGCCGATCAGCAGGCGGAAGGGCAGATTCCGCACGTCATTCCCGACGTGCTTTCGGTGCGGCGCGGCCGTCGCGGCGAATCGGCCTCCGCCGGCTGGGCCGACGCCGCCGTGATCGTTCCGTGGACCGTCTACCTGACCTACGGCGATACGCGAATCCTGGAACAGCAGTACGATTGTATGAAGGGCTGGGTGGACTATATGACGCGTCGTGCCGGCGAAAAGCTGCTGTGGGATACCGACTTTACCTTCGGCGACTGGCTGGCCTTTGCGACCGACCGCTCCGACTATCCCGGCGCCACCACGGACAAGACGCTGATCTGCCAGGCCTATTTTGCCCGTTCCACCGACCTGTTGCAGCGGGCCGCCGCCGTCCTGGGTAAAAAGGAGGAAGCCGAATACTATGCGCAACTGCTGCAGCGCATCAAAGAGGTCTTTCGGCGTGAATTCGTGACGCCCGCCGGACGGCTGGTGTCGCACACCCAAACCGCTTATGCGCTGACTCTGGCCTTCGACCTGCTGCCCGAGGAGCTGCAGCCGGTCGCTGCGAAGCACCTGGCCGACGACGTGAGAGGCTTCGGGCACATCACCACCGGCTTTTTGGGCACGCCGGTCATCTGTCATGTGCTCAGCCGCTTCGGCTACTATGACGAAGCCTTTATGCTGCTCAACCGTCGCGACTATCCTTCGTGGCTCTATCCCATCACCAAAGGCGCCACCACCATTTGGGAGCGCTGGGACGGCCTCAAGCCGGACGGTTCCTTTCAGAACCCGGGCATGAATTCGTTCAACCACTATGCCTACGGAGCGATCGGCGAATGGCTCTATCGTGTGGTTGCCGGACTGGAGATCGACGAGACGCAGCCGGGGTACAAGCACATCCTCGTTCAGCCGCATTTGGGCGGCGGCCTGACCCATGCCGCGGCCGAGTTCGAATCGATGTACGGCAGGATTGTCTCTTCTTGGAGAGTGGAAAACGGCGTTATGACGCTCGAAGTTGTCGTTCCTGTGAACGCAACCGCCGACGTCCGTCTGCCCGGAACGCGTTCCGAAGCTGTGAGCGAGAGCGGTCGGCCGTTGGCTGCGGCCAAGGGCGTATCGGATGTTCGCAAAGACGGTGAGGATACCGTTCTGCGCGTAGGCTCCGGTCGATATTTGTTCAGCTATCGTTTGCCATAAGGAAAGAGAGCGCTAAGCACCTTGTAGGCGAGATTTCCGAAAACGAAAGGAGATTGCGATGATGAAAAGGATCGTTGTTCTTTTGCTTGCGGCCATCCCTCTTTTTGCTCAGGTCTCGGTCAAGGCAAGCATCGAGCCTCCTGCCGCTGCCGCCGGCGATTTTGTCAAGGGCACCGTCGAGTTCAGCGGCATCTGTGACCTGCAAAAAGTGCTGATCATTCCGCGCGAATATGCCTACGACATCGATCAGCCGTTCGCCATGAAAAAGCAGCAGGGTGAAGCGGAAGTCTGGGTGCTGGAAACCTATGTGCCGTACGAAGCCTATCCCGGCAAGGTGCACCTCGAAATCAAGGCGGTGGACAAGGACGGTGCCGAGGTCGTCATCAAAGAATTCGAAGAGCAGCAGTTCGGTAAAGCCGGATTGATTCTGTTCTAAATCAAATAGTGAGGGATTCTGCCGGCTGCAGATCCGCTGCAGCCGGCAGCCGAAGAAAGATTATGCAGAGAAGAATCATTGCCGTCTTTTTTCTGGCCGGGATGACGGCGGTTGTTTCTTTCGGCTGTCGGAAGCAGCATGCCGAGACGGTACAGGCACCGAGAGCGGTCGAAACGGCGCCGGTGCTTCGGCAGTCGGTCGTCGTTCCCATTCACGCGGTCGGAACCGCGACCTGTCGCCGACAGTTGCGCTTGGCCTTTAAGACCGCCGGCTATGCGGCGGTGGTAGCCGAAGAAGGGCACCGCGCGGCTGCCGGTGAGCTGCTGGCACGGCTCGACGTTACCGAGATCGAGCAGCAGGTGAGGCAGGCGCGCAGCGCTTTCGAAAAGGCGCAGCGCGACTATCGGCGCGCCGAGCGACTGTACGAAGGAGAAGGCGCGTCGCGCGAACAGCTTCAGAACGCGGAAACCGCACTGCAGGTCGCCGAATCGACCCTGCGCATCGCCGAATTCAACCTCGAGCACTCGCAAATCAAGGCGCCGTGCGGGGGAATCGTGCTCAAGCGGTTGATCGAAGCGGGCGAGATGGTCGGTCCGGGGACGCCGGTAATCGTTTTCGGCGAAGGGGAACCGCTGTTCGTCCGCGCCGCCCTTGCCGATCTTGATGCCGAGCGTCTCTCCCTCGGCGACCGCGCCGAGGCGCGCTTCGCCTTTTCGGACAAACTTTTCACCGGCCGCGTCACCCGCAAGTCGCCCTCGGCCGACCCGCAAACCGGCCTCTTCGAGGTGGAGGTAACGCTTGATCGATCGGATCGAACACCGGCGGCGGGTATGATCGCGTCGCTTTCTCTTTTCCCGAAAAAACAGATCGAAGGGCTGCTTGTCCCCCTTGAGGCGGTGACCGCAGCGGAGGACGGCCGCGGATTCGTCTTTACCGTTCATGGGGACACCGCCGTGCAGATGCCGGTCGTGCTCGGGCCCGTGGTCGACGGGCGCGTGGTGATCCAGAAGGGGCTGGAGGGCGTGACCCGCGTGGTGACCGTCGGCGCCTCCCTTCTGCGCAACGGCGAGCGAGTGCGGGTGCAGGCGTCGCCGTAATCTTTCCTTACCGACCGACTTTTTTTCATTCGAAAGCGCTTTGTTTCTATAAAACGAGCGGAGCCGTTCCATGAAATTGCCGCGTTGGGCCGTTACGCACCATCAATTCACGCTGCTGTTCGTTCTGGCAGCGGCAAGCGCGGGGATCGTGTCGTTTTTCACCATGCCGCGTTCCGAAGACCCAGCCGTGACGCCTGCAGGAACCAGCGTCATCGTCTTGTACCCCGGCGCCGCGCCTGCCGACGTCGAACAACTGATCGTCGAGCCTATCGAGCGGGTGCTCAACGAATTGGACGACGTGAAGCGCCTCACCTCGGCGGCGGAGGACGGCATCGGCTCGGTGACGGTCGAATTTGCCGCCGGCTGCGACCCGGACGAAAAATACGCCGAGGTGTCGCAAAAGGTCAACAGCATCCGCGAGCAGCTTCCCCAAGACCTTTTTTCCATCGAGCTGTTCAAATGGACGATCATCGACGTCAACATTCTCCAGATTGCACTGATCTCCGAC